>Ga0307376_10000173_pt1 | contig 91467 bp, 77 predicted proteins | sample TR2MG_FD_202536 | JGI IMG/M metagenome (GOLD analysis project Ga0307376, IMG submission 202536) | Soil microbial communities from Risofladan, Vaasa, Finland - TR-2 | ecosystem: Environmental > Terrestrial > Soil > Coastal area > Acid sulfate soil | place: Finland: Risofladan, Vaasa | collected...
TCAGTTCCCCGCCACCATGCGGCTTCACCAGCGCCATCCCCGCCTCCCCCTTCGCTCTCTGTCAGGGCCCAAGGCTAGCATTTCCGCCTCCTCGCCCCGATCCTATTTGTTTATTGGGAAATAAAGGACGCCAATCTGAGCGCCCGGGCGGGCCGCGGCTGGCCTTGGTGCGGGGCCGGCGCCTGGCGTAGAATCCGCCCTGTACAATAAGTCAGGCCCAAGAAGGGCTGAGCCGACAGAAGAAGGATAAACCCCGGGGCGGCGCTACCGTGCCCAGCCGAACCTGCCGCAGACATTGACCGATGCCGGACGCCGATCCAACAGAGCAAGCAGCGCCGCAGCTGACCGCCACGGAAGTCGCCTACGGCCGTTTCGTGCCGCACCAGTTTCTGCAATTGCTGGGCAGGCCGAGCATCGTCGATGTCAAGCTGGGCGACAACGTCGAGAAGGAAATGACCCTGCTGTTCTCCGACATCCGCGACTTCACGTCGCTGTCGGAGTCGATCCTGCCGGCGGAGAACTTCCGCTTCATCAATTCCTACCTCTCCACCATGGAACCCATGGTGACCCGCCACCGGGGCATCATCGACAAGTACATCGGCGACGGCATCATGGCCTTGTTCGCCGGTTCGGCCGACGACGGCGTGCGCTCCGGCATCGACATGCTGCGGCAACTGACGACTTACAACCAGGGGCGGGTGCGGGCGGGCTACAGCCAGATCAGGATAGGCATCGGCGTCAATACCGGCTTGGTGATGATGGGCACCGTGGGCGGTCATCAGCGCATGGACAGCACCGTCATCGGCGACGCGGTCAACCTCGCCTCGCGCCTGGAAGGCCTGACCAAGAGCTATTCGACGCCGCTGATGATCAGCGCCCATACCCTGCACGCGCTGAAGGATCCCGACGCTTATTGCATCCGTTTCATCGACAGGTTGCAAATCAAGGGCCGTTATCAGGCGCAGTCGGTGTATGAGGTGTTCGACGCCGACCCGGAACCTCTCAGGCTGGCGAAGCTCGCCAGCCGCAGTAGCTTCGAGCACGGCCTGGCCTATTACCACCTGGGTCGGGTCGATCTCGCGCTGCCCCTGTTGCAGGAATGCCAGAGCGCGGCGCCGGAGGACCTTGCGGTGCAGGTCTATCTGGGGCGCTGCCGGGAGTTCGAGCGCCGCGGCCATTTGGAAGGTCCGATGGGCATGGAGATCGGCTGGCGCGACGATTATTCGGTGGGTATCGCCGAGCTCGATAGCCAGTACCAGGAACTGCTCGCGCGCATCGCGCAATTGGCCGAGCAGGTCGGTCGCGGCGAAACCCGGCTGGATCCGCTGCTCGACGATCTCGCTGCCAGGGTCGAGCGTCACTTCGGGACCGAGGAGGAACTGATGAGCCGCCACGACTACCCCTTCACCAAAGAGCACAAGGCGCAGCACGATACCTTCCGCCGCTTCCTCGCAGAGATGTACGGAGAGATCGAGAGCGGGGGAGGGGACCGGCTCTATCTGCTGTTTCGGATGCAACTGCGGTTGGTCGACTGGCAGATCAGCCACATCACCAAGAGCGACCTCCATCTGGGTAATTTCCTGCTGCGGGCGGGCACGGCATAGTACGGTGCAACAGGGGATGAAAATCTGCGTGGTGGGGGCGGGTGCGATCGGTGGCTATCTGGCGGTCGAGCTGGCCGCTTCCGGCCATCAGGTGACGGTGATCGCCCGTGGCGAGCATCTCGCCGCGATCCGCGAGCGCGGCCTGAGCCTGATTTTTCGCGACGGCGGCGAGCACAGCGCCCGTCCCTTCGCCACCGACAGCTTCGAGCAGGCCGGCCGGCACGACCTGGTGATCCTCGGCCTCAAGGCGCACCAGCTCGCCGCCGTCGCTGCCGACATTCCCCGGCTGTTCGAGGAGTCGACCGTCGTCCTGACGCTGCAGAACGGCGTGCCCTGGTGGTATTTTCAGCGTTCGGGAGGGCGGTTCGACGGCCATGTCCTCCAGTCGGTCGATCGGGACGGCGTCATCTCCCGGCACATCGATGCCGCTAGGGTGGTCCACGGCGTCGTCTACCCGGCGACGGAGGTGGTGGCGCCGGGCATCATCCATCACCACGAAGGCAATCGCTTGCCGCTGGGCGAACTGGACAACCGGACCACCGACCGGGTCCGGAGCCTGGCGGCGGTGTTCACCGCCGCCGGCTTCAAGTCGCCGGTGCTGAGCGATACGCGCGGCGAGGTCTGGCTGAAGCTCCTGGGCAACGTCAGCCTCAATCCGATCAGCGCATTGGCGCACGCGACGGTGATCGACATCTGCCGCTATCCCCTGACCCGGGAATTGCTGGAGAACACGATGGGGGAGGCGAAGGCGGTGGCCGAGAGCCTCGGCGTCGCCATCCGCCTGCCGATCGAGCGGCGGATCGCCGGTGCCGAGACGCTGGGCCGGCACAAGATGTCGATGCTCCAGGATGTCGAAGCCGGGCGGGCGCTGGAGATCGATGCGCTGGTCGGCGCGGTGGCGGAGCTCGGCGAATTGACCGGCGTCCCGACGCCTTGCGTCAAGGCCCTTTACGCCTGCGTCAAATTGCTCGCCCTCACGATGGACGAAGCCCGCGCCTCGATGCGGCTGCAGCCGCTAGCCTGACGGGGCCGGGTTTGTTGGGATGGCCGGATGGGGTTATGATCGACGGGCGGTTAGCGGCATGCGCCAGCCCTGCACCCGAGGGTTGGCGACGGACATCGGACAGACGAGGAGAGAACCGTGAGCAAAGCGCAGGATGCCAAGAAGGCGGTCAAGAAGGAACCGGCCAAGACCCAGAAGGAAAAGAAGGCCGCAAAGAAGGTCAAGAAGGAAGAAAAGAAGCGTCAGGGTGCCTGAGCCGGGCGGGCGTAATATCCGCCTCCGAATGAGGCATTGGTCCGCCCATCCAAGGGGCGGATGATGGGCCCCTCGTTCCAGACGGCAATCTGGGAATCTTCGGTTCCAAGAGGGCACGCGCAGGCTTGAGTTTCCATGGACAGACGCGAGGCTTTGCAGACCATCGCGGCGGAGGCCAGGCGCGGCGAACTGGGTTTCCCGACCAGCGTAGAGGTGGCTCTCGGCGTGCAGCGGGCGCTGGATGATCCGGACTGCCACGTGGAAGCGGCGGCGCGTCTGATCCAGACGGAACCGCTGCTCTCGGCGCGAGTCGTCGCGCTGGCCAATTCGGTGGCCTTCAACCGCTCCGGCAGGCCGATCACCGATGTCCGCATCGCCGCCGCGCGCCTGGGTTTCCGGATGATCCGGGCGCTGGCGGCGGCGGTGGTGACCCGGCAGATGGCCGGGATCTCGGCCGACCCCGTTCATCGGCTGCTGGCCGAACGCCTGTGGGCGCATACCGCCCACGTCACGGCGCTGGCCCACGTGCTCAGCCGGCGGGTGACGCGGCAGGATCCGGAGACCGCGATGTTCGCCGGCATCGTCCATGAAGTGGGCGGGTTCTACCTGCTCTCCCGCGCCAAGGATTTCCCCTGCCTGTTCGACGGGCGGGCGGCGGAACGGATCGAGGACAGCGAGGAGCAAGCGGGCGGGGGCGAGATCGGCCGGGCCGTGCTCACGGTGTTGTCGGTACCCCAGGCCGTGGTGGCCGCCATCGAAGGCCTCTGGGCGGGAACTCTGGCGCTGCCGCCGGCCAGCCTGGGCGACACGCTGCTGCTCGCCGACCGGCTCTCGCCGGTTCGCTCGCCCCTGCATCGTCCGCCGGGCGGGGATGCCGCGTCCCAGGACTTGGCGCTGGTCGTCGGGCAGGAAACGCTGGCCGGAATCCTGGAAGATTCGGCCGAGGAGGTGGACTCGATGATCGTGGCCCTGAGCTATTAGCTTCCGCAGCGGGTGCCGCCGCCCCGCCGGACGGGCCGGCGACCGTCAATGCTATAATTGGCGCATCATTTTGCGGGATTGCGCCTGCCGCCCATGGAACTGTTCGCCCTCGGCATCAACCACCATACCGCGCCGCTCGCCGTGCGCGAGCAGGTGGCTTTCCTGCCGGAGCATTGTGCGCAGGCCTTGAACGATCTGACCCGCGCCAAGGCGGTGCGCGAGGCCGCGATCCTGTCCACCTGCAATCGCACCGAGCTCTACTGCGCCGCCGATCACCCGGCGGTCGCGATCGATTGGCTGGCGCAATACCACGCGCTGCCGGCCGAGAGAATCAGCCCCTATCTCTACACCTATCCCCAGCGCGACGCGGTGCGCCATATTTTCCGCGTCGCCAGCGGGCTCGAATCGATGGTGCTGGGCGAGCCCCAGATCCTCGGCCAGATGAAGCAGGCGGAGCGCCAGGCGGGCGAGGCGGGCACCCTGGGCACGCTGCTCTCCAAGCTGTTCCAGCGCAGCTTCGCCGTGGCCAAGGAGGTGCGCTCGACCACCGCCATCGGCGCCAGCACCGTCTCGATGGCTGCCGCCGCGGTGCATTTGGCCAGCCGCATCTTCGAGAGCCTGGCCGAGCAGCGGGTGCTGTTCATCGGCGCCGGCGAGATGATCGAACTGTGCGCCGCCCACTTCGCCGGCCAGACGCCGCGCCAGATCACCATCGCCAACCGCACCCCGGCGCGCGCCGAAGCCCTGGCCGCCCGTTTCCAGGCCGACACCCTGCGCCTGGACGAAATCGCCGCCCGCCTGTCGCACTACGACGTCGTCGTCTCCTGCACCGCAAGCCAGCTGCCGATCATCGGCTTGGGCATGGTCGAGCGCGCCCTGAAGGCGCGTCGCCATCGCCCGATGGTGATGGTCGATCTGGCCGTGCCGCGCGACATCGAGGCCGAGGTGGGCAAACTCGGCGACGTGTTCCTCTACACCCTCGACGATCTCGGCCAGATCGTCGCGGCCGGCCTCGAATCGCGCCAGGCGGCGGTGGTGGAAGCGGAGGCGATCATCGATGCCGGCGTGAATAGCTTCCTGCACTGGGTCGATGGGCGCGAAGCCGTGCCCACCATCCGGGCGCTGCGCGACAGCGCCGAGCGCTCCCGCCGCCACGAACTGGAGCACGCGCAGAAGCTGCTCGCCCGCGGCGACGATCCCGAACTGGTGCTGGAGGCGCTGTCCCACGGACTCACCAACAAGCTGCTGCACCCCCCGACCATCGCCCTCAATCAGGCCGAGGGCCGCGAGCGCGCCGATCTGGCCCAGCTGATCGCGCGCATCTACCACCTGCATCCCGGAGAGTAGCCGATCGCGCGCCCGCCGCCGGCGACCGGCGGCGGGCGCGCGCGCCATGATGAAACAGAGCATACGCATCAAACTGCAGCAACTGACGCTGCGCCTGGACGAACTCGACCACCTGCTGTCCGGGGAGCGCGCCGCCCGCGACATGGACAGCTATCGCAAGCTGTCGCGCGAGCGCGCCGAGCTCGCTCCGGTGACCGCGCTCTACGCCCGCTATTGCCGGGCCGAGGCGGATCTCGCGGCGGCCAATGCGCTGCTCGCGGACGCCGAAATGAAGTCGCTCGCCGAGGAGGAGATCACCCGCTGCAAGGAGGAAATGGCGCGCGTCGAGACGGAATTGCAGACCGCGCTCTTGCCCCGCGACCCCAACGACGAGCGCAACCTCTTCCTGGAAATCCGGGCGGGCACCGGCGGCGACGAGTCGGCGCTGTTCGCCGGCGACCTGTTCCGCATGTACTGCCGCTACGCCGAGCGGCAGCGCTGGCAGGTCGAGGTCATTTCCGCGAACCAGGCCGAACTCGGCGGCTACAAGGAGGTGATCGCGCGGGTCATCGGGTCTGGGGCCTATTCAAGGCTCAAGTTCGAGTCGGGCGGCCATCGCGTCCAGCGCGTGCCGGCGACCGAGACCCAGGGCCGCATCCACACCTCGGCCTGCACCGTGGCGGTGTTGCCCGAGGCCGACGCGCTCTCCGAGGTGGTGATCAACCCCGCCGAATTGCGCATCGACACCTTCCGCGCCTCGGGTGCCGGCGGCCAGCACATCAACAAGACCGACTCGGCGGTGCGCATCACCCACTTGCCCACGGGCCTCGTCGTCGAGTGCCAGGACGACCGCTCGCAGCATCGCAACAAGGCGCAGGCGCTGGCGGTGCTGGCGGCTAGGATCAAGGACAAGCAAGAGTCCGAGCAGCAAGCGAAGATCGCCTCGACCCGGAAGAGCCTGGTGGGCAGCGGCGATCGCTCGGAGCGCATCCGCACCTACAATTTCCCGCAGGGGCGGATCACCGACCACCGGATCAACCTGACCTTGTACAAGATCGACGCGATCATGGACGGCGATCTCGACGAACTGATCAACGCGCTCACCAGCGAGCACCAGGCGGCGCTGCTCGCGGCGCTCTCGGAAGAGGCTGCTTGAGCCGCATAGACGAGGAACTCGCGCGCTCGCGCACGCGCATCGCACCCGCCGAGGCGAGGCTGTTGCTGGCCCACGTGCTCGATCGCTCCCATGCCTGGCTGGCGGCGCACTGCGAGGAGGCGCTCGACGAGACTACCCGGGCGAACTATGCCGACCTGGTCGGCCGCAGGGAGGCGGGCGAGCCGATCGCTCACCTGGTCGGCGCCCGCGAATTCTATGGTCGTAGCTTCGCGCTCACGCGGGAGGTGCTGATTCCCCGTCCGGAGACGGAACTGCTGGTGGATCTGGCGATCGCCAAGCTGGCGGGGAAGATCGGTGGCGCGGCGGCGCCGGCGATCCTCGATCTGGGCGCGGGCAGCGGCTGTGTAGGTGTCACCCTGGCGCTCGAGATCCCGGCAGCCCGGGTCACCGCGGCTGACGTCTCAGCCGCCGCGCTGGAGCTTGCCCGCCGCAACGCCCGGGTGCTCGGGGCGCCGCTCCATCTCGTCGAGAGCGACTGGTATTCGGCGCTGGGCGATGAACGCTTCGACCTCGTCGTCGCCAACCCCCCCTACATCGCCGAGGGCGACCCGCATCTCGCCCGGGGAGACCTGCGCTTCGAACCGCAACTGGCGCTCGCCTCCGGCGCCGACGGCCTCGCCGCGATCCGCCGGATCGTCGCCCAGGCGCCGCGCCATCTCGCCCCAGGCGGCTGGCTCCTGATCGAACACGGCTACGATCAGGGTCCGGCGGTGGCGGCATTGATGCGGGCCGCGGGCTTGGCCGAGATCGAGCAGCAGCGCGATCTCGCCGGCATCGTGCGCGTCTCGGCGGCGCAACGCGGAGACGGCGCTTGACGTCGGGGTGTCGGACCCGTAAACTTAAACCCGACAATTTTCATCAACTATTAGGAAGCATCCCATGGATACCCAGCAAACGATCCGCGAGACGGTCACCAATAACCCGGTGGTGCTGTTCATGAAGGGCAATCCGCAAGCGCCGCAGTGCGGTTTTTCGGCCACCGCGGTGCAGATCCTGAAGGCCTGCGGCGTGAACAAGTTCGCCAGCGTCGATGTCCTGGCCGATCCCGCGATCCGCCAGGGTATCAAGGACTTCTCCAACTGGCCGACGGTGCCGCAGCTCTACGTGAACGGCGAGTTCGTCGGCGGCTGCGACATCATGAAGGAGATGTACCAGGCCGGCGAGCTGCAGAAGCAGTTGGAGAGCCTGGCCAGCGCCTAGAGTTTTTTTCGCGCCCGAATGATCGCCGCGCGCACCTGCTCGGGCGCGGTGCCGCCGATGTGATTGCGGGCGGCGAGCGAGCCCTCGACCGTCAACACGGCAAAGACGTCGGCCCCGATCAGCGGCGAGTAGGCGGCGAGCTCGGCCAGCGGCAGTTCGGCCAGGGCGCAGCCCTTGGCCTCCGCCGCGCGCACGGCGCGGGCGACCGCCTCGTGGGCGTCGCGGAAGGGCAGGCCCTTCTTCACCAGGTAGTCGGCCAGATCGGTGGCGGTGGCGTGGCCCTGACCCAGCGCCGCGAGCATCGCCGCCGGCCGGACGCTGATGCCCGGCACCAGTTCGGCGAAGATGCGCAGCGTGTCGACCAGGGTGTCGGCGCTGTCGAACAGCGGCTCCTTGTCCTCCTGGTTGTCCTTGTTGTAGGCCAGCGGCTGGCCCTTCATCAGGGTGAGCAGCGCCACCAGGTGGCCATAGACGCGGCCGGTCTTGCCGCGGGCGAGCTCGGGCACGTCGGGGTTCTTCTTCTGCGGCATGATCGATGAGCCGGTGCAGTAGCGGTCGGCCAGTTCGATGAAGCCGAAGCGCGGGCTCATCCACAGGATCAGCTCCTCGGAGAAGCGCGAGACGTGCATCATGACGAGCGCCGCCGCGGCGGCGAATTCGATGGCGAAATCGCGGTCGGAGACCGCATCGAGCGAGTTCTCGCAGACCCCATCGAAACCCAGCTCGCGGGCGACGGATTCGCGATCGATCGGGAAGCTGGTGCCGGCCAGGGCGGCCGCGCCCAGCGGCAGGCGGTTCATGCGCCGGCGGCAATCGGCGAGGCGTTCCCGGTCGCGCCCGGCCATCTCGACGTAGGCCAGCAGATGATGGCCGAGGGTCACCGGCTGCGCCACCTGCAGATGGGTGAAGCCGGGCATCGGTGTGGCGGCGTGGCGCTCGGCCAGATCGAGCAGCGCGCGCTGATAGTCCCGGATCAGCCCGGCGATACGGTCGATGGCCTCGCGCAGCCACAGGCGGATGTCGGTGGCGACCTGGTCGTTGCGCGAGCGGCCGGTGTGCAGGCGCTTGCCGGCGTCGCCGACCAGCGCGGTCAGGCGCTTCTCGATGTTGAGATGGACGTCCTCGTCGGCCAGGTTCCAATGGAATTCGCCGCGCTCGATCTCCGCAGAGATCACAGCCATGCCGCGCTCGATCTGGGCCAGATCGTCGTCGCTGATGATCGCCTGCCTGGCCAGCATCCGGGCGTGGGCGAGCGAGCCGCGGATGTCGGCGGATGCCAGGCGGCGGTCGAAGGCTATCGAGGCGGTATAGCGCTGGACGAGATCGGAGACCGGCTCCGAGAAGCGTCCCGACCAGGCGCTGGGCTCGGGAGTATTGACCGCGGTGGCGCGGGCTTGCTGATCTGTCATAATGAATTTCGCTGAATCTCGCACTGGCCCGGCCGGCGCGCGGCCGCCTGAGCGCTGAACTCAAAATGACCAGTATACGGCAAAACCAAGAGCCCCCCCGCCTGCCGGACTTCTGCAATCTCGGCGTCTGGCTGCGCGTCCTGCTCGGCGTCAATCTGCTCGCGGCACTGGCTGCCGCAGCCGCTTGCCGGACGATCGCCGAGCTGCCGGAGGAACTGTCCCGGCTGGCGGTCTTCGTCGAGCCGCCGCTGATCGCCAGCCTGATGCTGCTCTGCCTGGTCAATCGGCCCGTCCTGCGTTCGGGCTACGCCGCGGGCGCCGCCGCGGTGGTCGCCATCGCGCTGGCGACGACGGCCGGCATCCACCTCGTGCTGACCCCGTTCGCGGCGGACGTCGCGGCGCCGGCCAGCCTGGCCGCAGCGCTCTTCTGGGCGGCGCTGGCCGCCGCTGCGCTGCTTTGCTACTTCGCCATCCGGGCTCGGCTGCAATCGCCGGCGCTGGCCGAGGCGCGGCTGATGGCGCTGACCGCGCGGATACGCCCGCACTTCCTGTTCAATGCCTTGAACGCGGTGCTCGGCGTGATCCGCTCCGACCCGCGCCGCGCCGAACAGGCGCTGGAGGAACTGGCCGATCTGTTCCGCGTGCTGATGCGCGAGAACCGGGATCTGGTGCCCCTGTCCGAGGAGATCGCGCTGGCGCGCAAGTATCTGGACCTGGAGCGTCTGCGCCTGGGCGACCGGCTGCAGGTGAAGTGGGACATCGAATCCTGTCCGCCCGACGCCCTGGTGCCGCCCCTGATGCTCCAGCCGCTGCTGGAGAACGCCGTCTATCACGGCATCGAGCCGGCCGGCGAGCCGGCCGAGATCACCATCGGGTTTTCCCGCCGCGGCGACCAGTTGCTGATCGAGCTGGTCAATCCCTACGCCGCCGGCGCCAGCGAACACGCCGGCAACCAGATGGCGCTGGCCAACATCCGCGAACGGCTGATGCTGTTCTTCGACCTGGAGGCGCGCCTGGAGACCACCGCCGGCGACGGCCGCTTTCTGGTGCGCATGCTGATGCCCTATCGCGCCGGGCCGGCACCATGAGCGCCGCCCTGCGCGTCCTGATCGTCGACGACGAGGCGCCGGCCCGAGGGCGCCTGAAGGATCTGCTCGCCGACATCGCCGCCGAACTGCCCAACGTCGTCGTCGGCGAAGCCGCAGACGGCATCGAGGCGCTGGAACGGCTCGATGCGCAGGCCGCCGATGTCGCGCTGGTGGACATCCGCATGCCGCGCCTGGACGGCATCGGCCTGGTGCAGCAGCTGGCGCGGCGTCAGGACTCGCCGGCGGTGATCTTCACCACCGCCTACGACCAATACGCGGTACGCGCCTTCGAGCTCTCCGCCATCGACTACCTGTTGAAGCCGGTGCGCGCGGAGCGCCTGCTCGCCGCCCTGAAGAAGCTGGCGCACGCCGGCATCGACGCCGAGCTCCTGCGCCGCTTGGCCCCGGAGGGGCGAAGGCATCTGACCTCGACCGAGCGCGGCCGCGTCCTGCTGGTGCCGCTGGCCGAGATCCTGTATCTCAAGGCGGAACTGAAATACGTGACCGCGCGCACCCGCGAGCGCGACTATCTGGTCGAGGAATCGCTGGTCCATCTCGAACAGGAGTTCCTGGAGCGCTTCGTCCGCGTGCACCGCAGCTGTCTGGTCGCGCGCGCTGCGATCGCCGGCTGCGAGCGAGGGGCCGACGCCGACGGCGAGACCCGCTGGCAGGTTCTGCTCCACGGCGTCGCCGAAAAGCTGCCGGTGAGCCGGCGCCAATGGCCGCAGATCAAGGCGCTGCTGAAGGAGGACGGCTGAGGACGCCCTGGATGCTTCCGTCATTGCGAGCCGGAGGCGAAGCAATCCGAGATCGCCACGCTGCGCTCGCGATGACGAGGCTTTTTGCCACGGTTCATGGTCCATCTGCAGTTTTGGCGGCGCCGAAACAGGCAACTCGCAATGACGCCGCCATCGGTCCCGTCATTGCGAGCGCAGGCGAAGCAATCTCCAGGCAGTCGCGGCTTCGGTATCGTACCGCTGCGCGGCACAAGCGCCGGGGGCGTCAACCTCAACGAGGTGGAGCGCTAGGCCGCTGCGCGGCACAAGCGCTCGTAATTGTCCCGGGAAAGCCCCGGGACAAAACGAGCGCTAGCCGCTGTTCCTCAGACCGGCAGCGATGCCGTTGATGCACAGCTGGATGCCGCGTTTGACGCGTTCGCCGCCCTCGCCGCTGCGGTGGCGCTGCAGCAGTTCGATCTGCAGATGGTTGAGCGGGTCGAGGTAGGGGAAGCGGTTGCGGATCGAGCGCTTCAACAGCGGGTTGTCCTGCAGCAGTTCCTCCCGGCAGGTGATTGCCAGCAGCATGTCGATGCTGGACCGCCATTCGGCCCTGAGCCGCGGGAAGATCGCGTCGCGCAGGGCGGTGTCCTTGACCAGGTCGGCGTAGCGCGAGGCGATGGCGATGTCGCTCTTGGCCAGCACCATGTCCATGTTCGACAGCAGGGTGCGGAAGAACGGCCAGTCGCGGTGCATCTCGCGCAGCATCGCGAGGCCCTCGTCGCCGCGCTCTTCGAGCCACGACCGGGCCGCGGCGCCGAAGCCGTACCAGCCCGGCAGCATCAGGCGGCACTGGGCCCAGCTGAAGACCCAGGGAATCGCGCGCAGGTCGGCGATGGCTGTGCTCTTTTTGCGCGAGGCCGGGCGGCTGCCGATGTTCAACTCGGCGATCTCGCTGATCACCGTAGACTCCCAGAAGTAGCGCTCGAATCCGGGCGTCTCGTAGACCAGGTGGCGATAGGCCCGGTAGGCGCGCTGCGACAGTTCGGCCATCGCCGTCAGATACTCCGGGCGCGGCGCCGCCGCCGGCTGGGCCAGCAGGCTTGCTTCGAGCGTGGCGGCGGCGAGGATCTCCAGGTTGCGCCGGCCGACTTCGGGATTCGAATATTTGGAGGCGATCACCTCGCCCTGCTCGGTGATCCGGATCTGGCCCTGGACCGCGCCGCCGGGCTGGGCCAGGATGGCGTCGAAGCTCGGCCCGCCGCCGCGGCCGACGCTGCCGCCGCGGCCGTGGAACAGGCGCAGGCGCACGCCGTGCTTCCTGAACACCTCGACCAGCGCGATCTCGGCCTGATAGAGCTCCCAGCCCGAGGTGAGGAAGCCGCCGTCCTTGTTGCTGTCGGAATAGCCGAGCATCACTTCCTGGACCATGCCGCGCGCCGCGAGGAGCTGGCGATAGATCGGCAGCGAGAACAGGCGATCCATGATCGCGGGGCAGCGCTTCAGGTCTGCTATGGTCTCGAACAGCGGCACGATGTTCGCGTCCATGAGCTGCCCGGTTCGCCGCAGCAGGCCGGCTTCCTTCAGCAGCAGCGCCACTTCCAGGATGTCGGAGACGGCATCGTTCTTGGAGATGACGACGTTCTCGATCGCGGCCAAGCCGTAGCGGTTCTGCAGCTCGCGGGCGCTGCGCAGGATGGCGAGCTCCGACGCCGTCTCCGCCGAATAGGCGATGAACTCCGAGTAGAGCGGCCGCGCGCTGGCCAGCTCCTCCTGCAACAGCGCGATGCGCGCCTCCTCGTCCAGCGCCCGGTAGTCTTCGCTAGCCCCGGCGGCCGCCAGCAGTTCGGCGACGGTACGCTCATGCACGTCCGAGTTCTGGCGCAGGTCGAGGCTGGCCAGGTGGAAACCGAACACGGCGACGGCCCTTCTCAGCCGACGCAGCCTGCCGCGCGCCAGGAGGCGCGAGCGGTGAGCGCAGAGCGAACGATGCAGGACGTCGAGTTCGTCGGCGAGTTCACCGGCGCTGGCGTAGGCGGGCGCGCTGCCCAAAGGATGGCGCTCGCTCTCGAACTGGTCGAGCACCTCGGCGGTCGCCGCCAGCCGCGCGTAGATGCCGGTCAGCGCCCGGCGATAGGGCTCGCCGGCGCGGTGCGGCGAATTGTCCGGCGAGCGCGCCGCGAGTTCGGTCAGCTCCGGACTCACCGCGACCAGGCCTTCGGCGATCGGCAGTTCCGAGCCGAGCTGGTGCACCTCGGCCAGATAGAAGCCGAGCGCCCGCATCGATTGCATGCGCAATGCCGTCCGCAGCACCTCGGCGGTGACATAGGGATTGCCGTCGCGGTCGCCGCCGATCCAGCTGCCGATCCTGAGGAAGCAGGGCAGCTCGACCGCCTCCGCCGCATCGGTCCGGGCCAGGTCCAATGCCGCCAGATCGTCCTCGAGCGTGCCGTAGAGTCGCGGCAGTTCGGTGAGGAAGGTGTAGTCGTAGTAGGACAGGCCGTTGCCGATCTCGTCCGGCACAGACAGCTTCGCTCGGCGCAGCATCCTCGTCTGCCACAGGGTCAGGACGGCGCGGCGCAGATCCTCGTCGTTGGCGGAGAGCTCCTCCGGGGTGAGCGTGATGCGGCTCCTCTCGTCGAGCAGGCGGGCGATGGTCATCCGGCTGGAGAGCGTGCTCTTCCGCTGCACCTCGGTCGGGTGCGCGGTCAGCACCGGGCAAACCAGCGCTTCGCTGAAGAAGCGGATGATCGCTGCGCGCTCAAAGCCGGCCGCGCGGGCTTGCTCCAGGGCGCGGACCAGGCTGCCCTCGCGCGGCCTCGAGCCGGCGATGCGGTGTGCGCGCGAGCGGCGGATGTGGTGCTGGTCCTCGGCGATGTTGGCCAGATGCGAGAAATAGCTGAAGGCGCGCACCACCTGGATGCTCTGGTCGCCGGTGAGGGCGTCGAGCGCGGTCTCCAGTTCGCTCCTGGCGGCGGCGTCCTGGTCGCGGCGGAAGCGGATCGCGCTCTGGCGGATGCCCTCGACGATCTCGAAGGTGGCGTCGCCTTCCTGCGAGCGCAGCGTATCGCCGAGCAGCCGCCCGAGCAGGCGGATGTCCTCGCGCAGCGGCAGGTCCTTGTCTTCCGCCGGCGCGTTCATCGGGCGGCGCGCAGGCGGGCGAGGCTCTGGGCTATGCCCTGGTCGATGGTGGCGCCGTAGAAGTCGGCGGTCTGGAAGCCGACGATGGCTTCCGCCAGTTGTTCGCCGTCGGGGCCGAAGAACATCAACGTCGGCGTCAGGCTGGCCTGGTGCGCCCGGGCGAAGGCGCGATGGGTGGTGTGATGGCCGGAGAAGTCGGTGAGCGGGGCGTCGCTGTCGATGTTGATCTGGCGCATCCGCACCCGGGCGGCTTCGGCCGGATCTTTCTGCATCGGCAGGAGGAACTCGCGGCGGGTGCGTTCGCACCAGGAGCAATCGCGCTGGGCGAACAGCACCAGCATCGGAATGCGCTCGGCCCGCATCACCCGTGCGTCGGCGGTGAGGTCCCGGGCCGCGGTCAGCGCCGTCGCCGGCGGCCTGGCCTGCGCCTGCCCCCAGGCGGGCCACAGCGCTACGCATGATAGAATCAACAGCAGCCTCATGGTCCCTCCAATTTTGTGCACAGCGAGCATGCCTCCAGCCTCGAATTCAAGCCCGCATCCGGCCGCTAATCAGGCCCCTGAACGCATCGTCATCGCCACGCGCGAGTCGCGCCTCGCCCTGTGGCAGGCGGAGCACGCGAGAGACCTGCTGCGGCGATTATACCCAGGGTGCCGCGTCGAACTGCTGGGCATGACCACGCGCGGCGACCAGATTCTCGACCGGCCGCTGGCCAAGGTCGGCGGCAAAGGCCTGTTCGTCAAGGAACTGGAGGCGGCGCTGCAGGACGGCAGGGCCGACATCGCCGTGCATTCGATGAAGGACGTGCCGATGGTGCTCGCACCCGAGTTCGCCCTGGTCGCCATCGGCCCGCGCGAGGTGCCGCTCGATGCGCTGGTCTCGAACAAGTACGCGAGCCTAGCTGAGCTCCCGCCCGGCGCCGTGGTCGGCACCTCCAGCCAGCGCCGCGAGGCGCAACTGCGCGCCGACCATCCCGGACTGAGGGTGGCCAGCCTGCGCGGCAATCTCGACACCCGGCTGAGGAAGCTCGACGCCGGCGAGTACGACGCCATCATCCTCGCCGCCGCCGGCCTGACCCGACTCGGCCTGGGCGAGCGCATCCGCGCGCTGCTGCCGGCGGAACTGTCGCTGCCCTCGGCCGGCCAGGGGGCGCTCGGCTTCGAGGCGCTCTCCAGTCGCCCGGATCTCGCCGCCTGGCTCGCGCCGCTGAACGACCCGGCCACCGCCGCCTGCGTGCGCGCCGAGCGCGCCGCCTCGCGCGCCCTGGGCGGCAGCTGCGAGGTGCCGCTGGGCACCTACGCCGTGACCCGGGGCGAGAATCTCTGGCTGCGCGGCTTCGTCGCCACGCCCGACGGCGCGCGGATCATTCGCGCCGAACGCGAAGGAACCGCCGCCGAACCCGAGGCGCTCGGCCTGGAACTGGCCGGCCTGCTGCGCGCCCGGGGCGCCGACGAAATCCTCGCGACCCTGGGCGGGTAGGAGCGATGGGCGGGACGACGCTGACGCAGGAAGCGGGCTTGCGGCCGCTCTCGGGCCGCCACATTCTGGTCACGCGTCCGGCCGGACAGGCGCGCCATCTGGCCGAGGCGATCGAGCGCGAGGGCGGAACCGCGGTGCTGTTCCCGGTCCTGGCGATCCACGACGTCGAGGATCAGGCGCCGCTCGCCGACATCGCGGCGCGCATCGAGAACTTCGATCTGGCCATTTTCATCAGTCCCAATGCCGTCACCCGGGCGCTCATCGCGATCACCGCGCGCCGCCCCTGGCCCGCGCACACGCGCGTGGCGGCGATGGGCAAGACCAGCGAGCGCGAGCTCGCCCGCTTCGGCTTGACCGAGGTCATCGCGCCCGCCGGCCGCTTCGATTCCGAGGCGCTCTTGGAACTGCCCGAGATGCGCGCTGTCGCCGGCTGGCGGGTGGTCATCTTCCGCGGCGACGGCGGCCGCGAACTGCTCGGCGACACGCTGACGGCGCGCGGCGCGACGGTCGAATACGTCGAATGCTACCGCCGCGGCAAGCCCGCTCTCGATGCGGCGCCGCTGTTGAAACTGTTGGCGCGCGGCGAGCTCGACGCGATCACCGCGACCAGCAGCGAGGGCCTCAGGAATCTCTTCGAGATGGTCGGCAGCCTGGGTCAGACCTGGCTCAGGACGACGCCCCTGCTGGTGCCGCACCCGCGCATCGCGGAAGAGGCGGCCAGGCTCGGCCTGATCTCGGTGGTGACCACCGGGGCGGGCGACGACGGCCTGCTGGCCGGACTGATTGCCCACTTCGCCAAATCGGAACATGGACGCTGAAACCCCCGCCCTGACCCAGCCGCAGTCCCGCCCGCAAGCGGCCTGGCGGCGCGCGGTCGCCTCTGCCGCCCGGCCGGCGGTGCTGATCGCCGTGGCCAGCTTGCTGCTGCTCGGCTGGCAGTGGCTGGAGACGCGGGTGCGCCTGACGCAGCTGCAGAGCCAGGTGGCCCAGCGCCTGGCCGAGAACGACGCCGCGGCGCAGGAGGGGCGGGCGCTGGGCCGGCAGAACCAGGAGGCGCTACAGGCGCTCAGCATCAAGGTCGGGGCGCTCGACGCCAAGCTGGCGGAGGCGCAGGGTCAGCAAGTGGCGCTCGACGCCATGTACCAGGAATTGTCCAAGGGTCGCGACGAGCGGCTGCTGGCCGAGGTCGAACAGACGGTGGCGATCGCCGCGCAGCAGCTGCAGCTCGCCGGCAACGTCGAGGCGGCGCTGATCGCGCTGCAAAGCGCCGATCAGCGCCTGGCGCGCGCCGGGCACGCGCAGTTCCTGCCGCTGCGCAAGCTGCTCAACCGCGACATCGACCGCTTGAAGGCGTTGCCCCTGGCCGACGTACCGGGCATTGCGCTCAAGCTGGAGGGCGTGATCGGTGCCATCGACGGCCTGCCGCTCGCCTTCGAGCAGCGCACCCGCGCCGCCCCGAGCGCGGCACCGGTGGCCAAGAGCGGCTTCTGGGCCGGGATCGGGCGCGAGCTGTGGTCGGAAATGAAGCTCATGATCCGCATCGAGCGCATCGACCGGACCGAACCGGTGCTGCTGCCGCCGGCCCAGAGCTTCTTCCTGCGCGAGAACCTCAAGCTGAGACTGCTCGACGCCCGCCTGGCGCTGCTGCAGCACGACGGCCGCAGCTTCCGCGAGGACTTGCACCGGGCGCGCGACTGGCTGGTCCGCTATTTCGACCAACGCGCCAAGCCCGTCCAGAGCGCCGTCGCCACCCTGAACGCACTGGCCGCCGCCGATCTCGCGGTCGAGCTGCCGACCCTGAACGACACCCTGGCCAGCCTGCGCAACTTCAAGCTGGCGCACAAGAGAAACGATCCCATCCCCCGCCCCGGGGGCAGGGGTGACGGCGGTTCAGCCGGAAGGGGCGGCCGCTGATGCGTCTGCTGCTCTGGCTGTTGACGCTGGCGGCGCTGGCGGTCGGCCTGGCGCTGGCGGCGCGCTACAACGACGGCTATGCGCTGCTGGTGCTGCCGCCCTGGCGCGCCGAGCTGTCGCTGAATCTGCTGATCCTGATCGAGATCATTGCTTTCCTGCTGCTCTACCTGGTGCTGCGCGCCGTCGCCAATACCCTGGCGCTGCCGCAGACGGTGCGCGCCTATCGCGCCAGACGCCAGCGCGAACAGGCCGAGCGCGCCCTGGCCGATGCGCTGCGCTACTTCTTCGAGGGGCGCTACGGCCACGCGCTGAAGAGCGCCGTCGTCGCCCACCACGCCGGCTATGCGCCGGGGCTGTCGGCGCTGGTGGCGGCGCGTTGCGCCCACGCCCTGCACGAGGACGAACGCGAAGCGGAATGGCTCGCGCGCGCCGCCGAGCACGACGCCGAGAGCCGCAACGCGCGCCTGATGACCGAGGCCCAACTGTTGCTCGATGCGCGCCGCCATCAGGAGGCGCAGGCGGCGCTCGACCAGCTCTCGGCTGGTGGCCTGCGCCACATCGCGGCGCTGCGCCTCGCCCTGAAAAACCGGCGGGCGCTGGGCGACTGGCGCGAGGCGCTGCGCCTGATCCGCCTGCTGGAGAAGACCCGCGCGCTGTCCGCCGAACAGGCCGCGCCGCTGAAGCTGCGCGCCCATAGCGAGAATTTGCGCGCGGCGGCGCCGGACGCCGGCGCGATGAACAGCTACTGGCGCGGCATCCCGGCGCCGGAGCGCCGCTCCCCGAGCCTGGCGCGGGATGCCGCCAGGCTGATGATCGCGGCCGGCGATTGCCCGGCGGCGCAGCGCATCGTCGAGGAGGGTCTGGATCAGGAATGGGACTCGGAGCTCGCCGCGGTCTATGCCGAATGCCAGGGCGGCGACATCCTGGGACGCATCACCCGCGCCGAGGCCTGGTTGCAGCGTCAGCCGCGTGATGCGCAACTGCTGCTGGCGCTGGGCCGGCTGTGCCGGCAGCAGCAATTGTGGGGCAAGGCGCAGAGCTATCTGGAGGCGTCGCTGTCGCTGCGGCCGACGCGTCGGGCTCACGTCGAACTGGCGCAGTTGCTCGATCAGCTGGAGCGCGGCGCCGAGGCCGAACGCCACTACCGCGCCGCCGCGGCGCTGTAGCGGTTCACAACCAGTCGCGGGCGACCAGGAAATCCGTGTAGAGCTTCTCTTCGGCGCTCGCGGCTGCCGGCTGCCAGTCGTAGCGCCATTTCACCAGCGGCGGCAGCGACATCAGGATAGCCTCGGTGCGGCCGCCAGACTGCAGCCCGAACAGCGTGCCGCGGTCATAGACCAGGTTGAATTCGACGTAGCGGCCGCGGCGATAGGCCTGGAAATCGCGTTCGCGATCGGTGTAGGCGATGTCCCGGCGCCGCTCGATGATCGGCAGATAGGCGTCGAGAAAGCTGTCGCCGACGCTCCGGGCCAGCGCGAAACAGCGTTCGAAGCCGCCCTCATTTACGTCGTCGAAAAAAATCCCGCCGACCCCGCGCGGCTCGTTCCTGTGTTTCAGGAAAAAGTAGCGGTCGCACCAGGCCTTGTAGCGGGCGTGGAGCTCGGCCCCGTAGGGATCGAGAGCGGCCTTGCAGGTCCGATGGAAGTGGCGGGCGTCTTCTTCGAAGCCGTAATAGGGGGTGAGATCCATGCCGCCGCCGAACCACCAGACCGGGTCGTCGCCGCTCGCGGCGAAGAGCCGCACGTTCATGTGCGCGGTCGGGCAGTAGGGATTGCGCGGATGCAGCACCACGGAGATGCCCGTCGCCTCGAAGCCCCTGCCCGAGAGCTCCGGCCGCGAGGCGGAGGCCGAGGGCGGTAGCCGGTCGCCGCGGACCCGCGAGAAATTCACGCCGCCGCGCTCGAACAGCGCACCTTCCTCGATGATCCGGGTGATGCCGCCGCCGGACCGCTCCAAGGCGGCATCGGCGTTTGAATGCGAGCTAGGCGAGCGGCCGTCACCCCCTTCCCTGGGAAGGGGGACGGGGGGAAGGCTATCGATGCCGCCGCCGGACCGCTCCAAGGCGGCATCGGCGTTTGAGTGCGAGCTAGGCGAGCGGCCGTCACCCCCTTCCCTGGGAAGGGGGACGGGGGGAAGGCTATCGATGCCGCCGCCAGGATGGCCATTGCTGCTGTCCCCCGGTCGCAGCCACTCGTCGGCGAGGAATTCCCCGCCGTCGATGGCTTCGAGCGCGGCCACGATGCGCGCCTGCAGCCCGGTGAAATAGTCCCCGACGGCGGCGAGGTTCAATTGCTCTTGCGCCCGATCGCGCGGTGGCCGATGTCGCGGCGGTATTGCATGCCGGCGAAGCGGATCGTCTCAATGATCTCGTAGGCACGCTTCTGCGCGGCTCTGACGTTGTCCCCCAGCGCGGTGACACAGAGCACGCGGCCGCCGTTGGTGACGATCGCCCCGTCCCTGGCCAGCGTGCCGGCGTGGAAGACGTGGCTGTCGGTGGCGGCGGGAGCGGATCTTCCGGGCAGGCCGGCGATGGCGTCGCCGCGCCTCGGATCGTCGGGATAGCCGGCCGCCGCCATCACCACGCCCAGCGCGGCGCGCCGGTCCCAGGCCGCCTCGACCCGGTCGAGGCGGGCGTCGATGGCGGCGTCGATCAACTCGGTGAGATCGCTCTTCAGGCGCAGCATGATCGGCTGGGTCTCGGGGTCGCCCATGCGGCAGTTGAACTCGAGCACCTTGAGCGCGCCGTCGGGCTTGATCATCAGGCCGGCGTAGAGGAAGCCGGTGTAGGGCAGACCGTCCTTGGCCATCCCCTGTAGCGTCGGCATGATCACCTCGCGCATCACCCGGGCGTGGATCTCCGGAGTCACCACCGGCGCCGGCGAATAGGCGCCCATGCCGCCGGTGTTGGGCCCCAGATCGCCGTCCAAGAGCCGCTTGTGGTCCTGGCTGGTGGGCAGGGCCAGCGCGTGCGTGCCGTCGGCCATGACGATGAAGCTCGCCTCCTCGCCGGCGACGAATTCCTCGATCACCACCCGGGCGCCGTCGCCGTCCGCCAACATCCGGTCGATCGCGGCGTGGGCCTCCTCGGTCGAGGCGGCGATGACCACGCCCTTGCCGGCGGCCAGGCCGTCGGCCTTGATGACGATCGGCGCGCCCTGGACGCTGGCATAGGCGCGGGCCTTTGCGGCGTCGGTGAAGGTCTCGAAGGCGGCGGTCGGGATGCCGTGGCGGACCATGAAGCGCTTGGCGAAGTCTTTCGAGGACTCCAGTTGGGCCGCCGCCCGGGTCGGTCCGAAGATGCGCAGCCCGCTCGCCCTGAAGGCGTCGACCACGCCGTCGGCGAGCGGCCCCTCGGGGCCGACCACGGTGGCGTAGATCGGTTCGTCCCGGGCGAAGGCGACCAGTTCGGCGATCGAGGCGAGCGGCAGGTTCTCGACGCCGTCTTCCAGCGCCGTGCCGGCGTTGCCCGGCGCGACATAGACCATCTGCACCCGCGGCGACTGCGCCAGCCGCCAGGCCAGCGCGTGTTCGCGTCCGCCGGAACCGATAACGAGCAATTTCATGAAGAGCGCCCTCTAGCCAAGGGGATCGCGGCGTGCCCCGCGTCGGTCAATGCCGGAAATGGCGGAAGCCGGTGAACACCATGGCGATGTTCTGTTCGTCTGCGGCGGCGATCACCTCGGCGTCGCGCACCGAGCCGCCGGGCTGGATCACGGCGGTGGCACCCGCCTGGGCCAGCACGTCCAGGCCGTCGCGGAACGGGAAGAAGGCGTCGGAGGCGACCACCGAACCGGCGACGCTGTGGCCGGCGTTCTCCGCCTTGATCGCGGCGATGCGCGCCGAGTCGACGCGGCTCATCTGTCCCGCGCCGACGCCGACGGTGACCCCGTCCTGGCAATAGACGATGGCGTTGGACTTGACGTATTTCGCCACCTTCCAGGCGAACAGCAGATCGCGCAGCTCCCGCTCGGAGGGCGCGCGCCGGGTCACCAGCTTCAGATCAGTCCGGACTACGGTCGCCGCGTCGCGCGTCTGCACCAGCAGGCCGCCGCCGACGCGCTTGTAGTCGAGGCCGGCGTCAGACCTGCCCGCCGGGGGCAGGGGAATTTCCAATACGCGCAGATTCTGCTTAGCGGCGAAGACGGCGCGGGCTTCCGGGGTGACCGCCGGCGCGATGATGACCTCGGCGAATTGTCCGGCGACGGCTTCGGCCGCGGCGCGGTCGATGGCGACGTTGAAGGCGATGATGCCGCCGAAGGCCGAGGTCGGGTCGGTGGCGAAGGCCCTGCGGTAGGCGTCAGCGGCGGAATCGGCGAGCGCCACGCCGCAGGGATTGGCGTGCTTGACGATGACGCAGGCGATGCCGTCCCCCGGGCCGAAGGCCTTGACGCACTCCCAGGCGGCGTCGGCGTCGGCGATGTTGTTGTAGGAGAGTTCCTTGCCCTGCAACTGGACGTAGCTGCTGATGCCGCCGGCGACGGCGGCGGGCTCGCGGTAGAAAGCCGCCTGCTGGTGCGGGTTCTCGCCGTAGCGCAGCGCCTCGACCTTGTCGAAGGCCAGTTGCAAGCTGTCCGGGAAGGCCCCGGGACGGTTGTCGGCGTCCAGGCCGGTCAGCCAGTTGCTGATGGCGCCGTCATAGCGGGCGGTGTGGGTGTAGGCCCGCTTCGCCAGTTGCAGTCGCGTGGCGTACGAGAGCTCGCCGCCCCCGTCTTTCAGTTCGGCGAGGATCGCCGGGTAGTCGTCCGGATCGACGACGACGCCGACGCCGCCGGCCTCCGTGCCGTGATTCTTGGCCGCGGCGCGGACCATCGTCGGACCGCCGATGTCGATGTTCTCGATGGCGTCCTCCAGCGTGCAGCCGGGCTTGGCGACGGTCTGCTGGAACGGATAGAGATTCACCACCACCAGGTCGATGGCCGGGATGGCGTGCGCCGCCAGCGTTGCCAGGTGCTCGGCGGAATCGCGCCGGGCCAGGATGCCGGCGTGCACCTTGGGGTGCAGGGTCTTGACGCGGCCGTCGAGCATCTCGGGGAAGCCGGTGTGCTCGGAGACCTCGGTGACCGGCAGGCCGGCTTCGCGCAGCAGCTTGGCGGAGCCGCCGGTGGACAGCAGGACTATGCCCAGGGCATTGAGGCCGCGGGCGAAATCGACGATGCCGCGCTTGTCGGAGACGCTGATCAGGGCGAGTGATGTTTTCATGGGATCAGAGCAGTTCGTATTCGGTCAGCTTGCGCCTCAGGGTGTTGCGGTTGATGCCGAGCATCTCGGCGGCGACGGTCTGGTTGCCCTCGGCCTTGTGCATCACCAGTTCCAGCATCGAGTGCTCGACGTTCCGGAGCACCATGTCGTAGATGGCGGTCGGCTGCTCGCCGTCGAGGTCGCGAAAGTAGCGGTTCAGCGTGCGCCTGACGCAGTCTGCGATCTCGTTGCTCATGCCGCCAGTACCCCGCGCTCGGCCTCGAAGGACAGCCGGTCGTTGGCGGCGGCGTGGCCGAGGAAGAAGTCGTCGGCGGCGGCGAGTTGCAGTTCGACGCTGGCGAGCTGGTTCATCGCGTGGCGGAACTGGGCCGCGCCGATCAAGCCCTTGGTGTACCAGGAGATGTGCTTGCGCGCGATCTTGACGCCGGTCTCCTCGCCGTAGAAGGCGTAGAGGTCGGCCAGATGGCGGCGCAGGATAAGGTGGATCTCGGCGGGGTCGGGTGCGGGCAGGATCTCGCCGGTGGCGAGATAGTGTTCGATCTCGCGGAAGATCCACGGCCGACCCTGGGCGGCGCGGCCGATCATGACGCCGTCGGCGCCGGTGTAATCGAGCACGAACTTGGCTTTCTGCGGCGTGGTGATGTCGCCGTTGGCGATCACCGGGATGCCCACCCGCGATTTCACCAGCGCGATGGTGTCGTATTCGGCCTCGCCTTGGTATTGGTCGGCGCGCGTGCGGCCGTGGATGGCGATGGCGCGGATGCCGCAGTCTTCCGCGATGCGCGCGATGGCCGGCGCATTCCTGTTCTCGCGGTTCCAGCCGGTGCGGAATTTCAGGGTCACCGGCGTGCCCGGCACCGCCTCCACCACCGCTTCGAGGATCCGCGCGACCAGCGACTCGTCCTGCATCAGCGCCGAGCCGGCCATGACGTTGCAGACCTTCTTGGCCGGGCAGCCCATGTTGATGTCGATGATCTGGGCGCCGCCATCGACGTTGTACCTGGCCGCCTCCGCCATCATGCGCGGGTCGGCGCCGGCGATCTGCACCGAGACCGGATCCGTCTCGCCGTCGTGGTCGGCGCGGCGGCGGGTCTTGGCGCTGCCGTAGAGCAGCGAGTTGGAGGTCACCATCTCCGAGACCGCCAACCCGGCCCCCAGGGCCTTGCACAGCTGGCGGAAGGGGCGATCGGTGACGCCCGCCATCGGCGCGACGAACAGCTTGTTCCTGAGCTTGAATCCGGCGAAGTTCATGGGCGGGTCGCGGCGCTACTGAGCGTGTTGGCGGCGTGGGCGAGGGCGCAATTCTACCGCAAAGTGTCGCTCCCGGTCGGGTCCGTGCCCCGCTGCGGCGCTCACCACGCGCGCGCCCCGTAGATCATCCGTCTGGCGACGAAGGCGCGCGCAGGCGGCAACAGATCCAGGGCGAGCAGACCGATGCCGCGGCCCAGGCGTAGCGGCGGCAGTTCGCTGCCGAAGAGCCGGACCAAGCTGTCGGTGAAGCCGATCGCCGCCATTCGGTCGGTTCGGCGCGCCGCCGCGTAGCGCGCCAGCCGCTCCACCTCGCCCGGGTCTTCGGCATCCATCAGGCAGCGCGCCAGTTCCCAGATGTCGCGCAGCGCCAGGTTGAAGCCCTGGCCGGCCACCGGGTGCAGCGTCTGTGCGGCGTTGCCGAGCCAGACCGAACGGCTGCCCACCGGCGATTTTCGGTAGCAGAGCGTCAGCGGATAGACCTGGCGCCCGGTCACCGCGGTAAACCTCAGACGCGTGCCGAAATGCGTCTGCAGTCGGGCGAGGAAGGCGGCGTCAGCCATCGCCGCGAGTTTTTCCGCGTCCTCTCGCGGGCAGGTGTAGACCACCGCCAGTTCCGCGCCGATCGGCAGCAGCGCCAGCGGACCCTGCGCGGTGAAGCGTTCGTGCGCGACGTTGCCGTGGGCGGCGGTCGTGGTCGCGCGGCAGATCACGGCGCTCTGGCCGTAGTCGCGCGTCACCGCAGCGGCGCCGGCCTTGATCTGCCCTTCCGCGTAGACCACCAGGCGGGCGACAGCCTCGTCCGTTGCGGTGAATAGGCGCAGCGATTCCGGGCCGAGCTCGACGCGATCGACGCGGGCATGCTGGCGGAAGGGGAGATCAGCGGCAGCCAGCGCATCGTCCAGGGCGGCGCCGACGCTGGCCGCGGTGGCGACGTAACCCAGCGCCGCTAGCCCTTGCTCCGCGGCGGAGAGCCGGGTGCGGCCGAAGCCGCCCTGCTGCGAGACGTGAATCGCGGCGATCGGCGTCGCGGCGATTGCGCGCCAGACGCCCAACCATTCCAGGATCTGGCGCGAGCCGTGGGACAGGGCCAGGATGCGCGGGTCGGCGCGCGCGGCGCCGCGTTCCCGGGCCTCGTAAATCCGCGCGCGGCCGCCTTGCCTGGCCAGCGCCAGCGCCAGCGCCATGCCGACCGGGCCGCCGCCGACGATGGCGATGCTCGCATCGCCATCGTCGGCGGGGCCGACCCGGAGTGGACCTTCCCCCCGGCCCCCCTCCCGGGGAGGGGGGTGACTTTGGCTCGCGGTGCTCGCAGAATTTTGACTGGTCCCGCCTTGGGGCGGCCCGGCGGCGGGACCCCGTGAACCTTCCCCCCGAGGAGAGGGGGGGCTCGCGTCGACCGAGGGAAGTCCCTGTGGGATGCTCGCAGGGGTGTTGGGTTCAGCGGCCATCGCGCATCAGGGCCTCGATGTCGGCGATGGTCTTCGGGGCTTCGTGGGAGAGGATGTCGCAGCCGTCATTGGTGACCAGGGCGTCGTCCTCGATGCGCACGCCGATATCGTGGAAGGCCGGAGGGACGTCGTCGGCGGCACGGATGTAGCAGCCCGGTTCGACCGTCAGCACCATGCCCGGCTGCAGGCGGGTCCACTGTCCGCCCTGCTTGTACTCGCCGGCGTCATGCACGTCCAGGCCGAGCCAATGGCTGGTGCGGTGCATGTAGAAGCGCCTGTAGGTCTCGGACTCGATGATGCCATCGACCGCGCCGTGGAGCAGCTTGAGGTCCACCATGCCCTGGACCAGGATCTTGAGCGCTTGCGCGTGCGGCTCGTGGAAATCGGCGTTCGGCCGGATGGCGGCGATCGCCGCCGCCTGGGCGTCCAACACCAGGTCGTAGATGTCCGCCTGGGGCCCGCTGAAACGGCCATTGACCGGGAAGCTGCGGGTGATGTCCGAGGCGTAGCCGTCGAGCTCGCAGCCGGCATCGATCAGCAGCATGTCCCCGTCCGCGAGCGGCCGCTTGTTGTCCACGTAATGCAGGATGCAGGCATTGGCGCCGCCGGCGACGATGCTGGTGTAGGCGGGCGCCTGGCTGCCGCTGGCGCGGAACTCGTGCAGCAGTTCGGCCTCGATCTGGTATTCGAACTTGCCCGGAGCGGCGGCGCGCATGGCGCGCCGGTGCGCCCCCGCCGAGATGCCGGCGGCGCGGCGCATCACGGCGATCTCCTGGGGATCCTTGAATAGGCGCATGGCATCGATCGCGCTTCTCACGTCGCGGATCTCGTTCGGGGCGTGAGCGCCGGTGCGCGCCTGGGCCCGCACCGCGTTCAGCGCCTGGGTGATGCGCGCGTCCCAGGCCGCGTCGTGGCCCAGCGAGAACCATAGCGCCGGCTGGTTGGCCAGGAGTTCGACGAGTTTTTCGTCCAGGGTCTTGATCGAATGGGCGCCGTCGAAGCCGAAGCGCTCGCACGCCGCCTCCGGGCCGTAGCGGAAGCCTTCCCAGGTCTCCCGCTCGACGTCCTTGTCGCGGCAGAACAGCAGGCTCCTGGGTTGCTCTCCCGCGACCAGCACCAGCACCGCCTCCGGCTCGGGGAAGGCGGACAGATAATGGAAATAGCTGTCGGCGCGATAGGGGTAGTGGCTGTCGCGGTTGCGCAGCCTCTCGGGCGCGGTGGGGATCACCGCCACGCCCGCGCCCATCGCGGCCAGGAGCCGAGCGCGGCGGGCGGAAAATGCCGAGATGTCCATGCTATTGGTGGGAGTCAGCTTGCGTGCGGCGTCGTTCAAGGGCGGCATCCAGTTCGGCCAGTTGTGTCGGGGTGCCGATATTGTCCCACATGGCATCGAGGCGGGCGCCCCGAATTTTCCCGGCGGCGATGGCTCTGTCGAGCAGGGGGCGCAAAGGCATTTTGCTGCCGGCGGCGACGCCGGCGAAGAACTCGGGGTGATACACCCCGAGGTTCGAATAGGTCAGCCTCGGCTCGCCGGTACTGCGCAGGAATCCCTCGCAGAGGGCGAAATCGCCGCGCGGGTGCCAGGGGCGGTTGTCGACCATCCACAGGTGAGCGAGCGCGCCGTCAGCCGCTTGCGCCGCGCGCTCCACCAGCGCACGGTAATCGCATTCGCAATAGATGTCGGCACTGACCACCAGAAAGGGTTGCGGCCCGAGCAGGGGCAGAGCCTGGGCCACGCCGCCCGCGGTCTCCAGCGCTTCGGCCTCGGGCGAGTAAATGATGCCGACGCCGTGGCGGCGACCGTCGCCCAGGGCGGCCTCGATCTGCTCGCCGAGGTGGGCGTGGTTGATCACCAGTTCGCGGATGCCGGCTTCGGCCAGGCGCTCGATCTGCCAGACGATCAGCGGCTTGCCGCCCACGGTCAAGAGCGGCTTGGGGCGGGCATCGGTGAGCGGCCGCATGCGCTCGCCGCGGCCGGCGGCGAGAATCATGGCTCTCACCGGGCGCGCGCCCGGTGAGAGCCATGGGCGGAGCGCTGGCGCTCCGCCTTGGCGGGACGGTGGACAATCCCCCCGGCCCCCTTGCCACGGACGGCTTTGCACAGCCGTCCGGCTACGGCGGCGCGGAGCAATGCTCCACGCAACCCCGCCTCCGCCCGAGGAAAGGGGGTGACGATGGCTCGCGTCGACCGGAGGAAGTCCCTGTGGGATGCTCGCAGGGTTTTCATTGGCGCGACGTTCAAGACCACCGGCTTGTTCCCGCCGCGCGCTCGTCCAGTTGTTCGAGCAGTTGCAGCAGCGGACCGAGTTCCCGGTAGCGCGCGCAGGCCTGGCGCAGGTGGGCGGCCACCAGCGGCATGTCCTTCAAGTAGCCGTCCTTGCCGTCGCGGTGGTGGAGCCGGGCGAAGATGCCCAGCACCTTGAGATGGCGCTGCACGCCCATCCACTCGTAGTCGCGGTGGAACAGGGCGAAGTCGGCGCGCACCGGCAGCCCGGCGGCGCGCGCCTGCTCCCAGTAGCGGATCAGCCAGTCCAGCGTTCGCTCCTCCTCCCAGCCGATATAGGCATCCTTGTACAGCGAGACCAGGTCGTAGCTGATCGGCCCATAGACGGCGTCCTGGAAATCGACGATGCCCGGGTTGGCGCCGCCGCCGACGTCGATCGACATCAGATTGCGCGAGTGGTAATCGCGGTGCACGAACACCCGCGGCTCGGCCAGGTTGACCGCGAGGATGGCTTCAAAGACCCGCTCCAGCGCGTCGCGTTGCTGGTGATCCAGGGCGAGGCCGAGATGCTGCGCCACGTACCAGTCGGGAAACAGGCTCATCTCGCGGGCGAGCAGGGCGCGGTCGTATTCGGGCAGCAGTCCCGGCCGGCTGGCCCGCTGGATGCGGATCAGCGCGAGGGCGGCGTCGGCGTAGAGGCCGTCGGCCTGCCTTCGGTCGGCATCTTTCAGCGCGTCGAGATAGGTGCGCTGGCCGAGATCCGAGAGCACCAGGAAGCCGGCGTCGAGATCCTCGGCCAGTACCTCGGGCACGTGGGCGCCGGCATCGAGAAACAGCCTTTGCACCGACAGCCAAGGGCGGCAGTCCTCGCGCGAGGGCGGCGCGTCCATGACGATGGCGGTCTGTCCGTCGGCGAAGCGGGCACGGAAATAGCGTCGGAAGCTGGCATCGGCCGAGGCCGGCGCGAGCGTGAAGCCGCGGCCGGGATGAAGTCGGGTGAGCCAGGACTCGATCTGTCGGCGCCTTTCCATGGTGCTTTCGAGGCGGAGCCCCGGTCAAATGCTAGAATCGTCAATTCTATCATCGGCGTTGACGCGGTCGCGCCGGCGGCATTGCGCATGCGCCGGGATGGCTCACGACCCATAGGCACAGGACAGCGAGGGCATGCATTTCCCGAGGCGCGTAAAACTCCCAACGGCGCTCCTGACCGCGGCGATATTGGCTTCCGGCACCGCGCCGGCAGCCGAGAGTCAGCCGCCGCCCTCTCTCGAACAGCCGCCGCCACTCGAGCAACGCCCGGTCGTGCCGCCGCTGTATTCGGCCCAGGTCGCAGCCGGTCTGCTGCCCGCGCAGAGTCCGACCTTCGTCTCAGCCGACCGCATCAGCGGCAAGAACGACGTCGAGACGGTGGCCGAGGGCAACGTCGAGTTGCGCAAGGCGGACAAGGAGTTGCGCACCGACCACCTGACCTACTGGGAAAACGAGGACGAGGTCGAGGCGCAGGGCAACGTGCGCCTGACCACCAACCAGGACGTCATCACCGGCCCCAAGCTGCGGCTCAAGCTCGACGACGACACCGGCTATTTCGAACAGCCGCGGTACGCGATCAAGCGGCAGCCGCTCGGCGTCAAGGGCCAGGCGCCGTCGCTTACCACCGGCACCGGTCACGCCAGCCGCATCGATTTCGAGGGCAAGGATCACTACCGTCTGACCGACGCCACCTACAGCACCTGCGGCCCAGACGATCCCGACTGGTATGCCCGCGCCGGCAGCATGAACCTCGACTATCAGCGTCAGGTGGGCGCCGCCTCCGATGCCACGCTGGTGTTCAAGGGGGTGCCCATCCTATACAGCCCCTGGCTCAGCTTTTCGCTCAACGACCAGCGCAAGAGCGGTTTTCTCTCACCGACCTTCGGCAGCACCAGCACCAGCGGACTGGAGTTCAGCCTGCCCTATTTCTGGAACATCGCGCCCAATATGGACATGACCATCTCGCCGCGCGTGATGGCCAAGCGCGGCGCGCAATGGGGCGGGGAGTTCCGCTACCTGGAGCAGAACTACGGCGGTCAGGTGCAGGCCGAGTATCTGCCCAACGACCTGGTCACGCACCAGACGCGCAGCAGTTATTCCTTCCAGCACAACCAGAATTTCGGCCGCGGCTTTTCCGGCAGCCTGAATCTCAACGGCGTCTCGGACGACACCTACTTCTCCGACCTGTCCACGCGCATGGCGAACATCGCGCAGAACAATCTCCTGCGTCAGGGCGTGCTCTCCTACGGCAGCAGCTGGTGGAATGCCAGCGCCATGGTCCAGAGTTTCCAGACGCTGCAGGACCCGGCCCTGCCGCCGGTGGTGGTGCCCTACCATCGCCTGCCCCAGCTCACCCTGAACGCCTACCGCGCCGATTTCCCGCTGGGCGCCACCTTCAGCTTCAGCGGCGAATACGTGAATTTCAGCCACCCGACCAGCGTGCTCGGGCAGCGCACCACGCTCTATCCGCAGTTGGCGCTGCCGCTGCAGACGGCGGCGTTCTATCTGACGCCCAAGGTCGGCGTCAGTTCGACCAGCTACGTCTTGGACCGCCAGGCCGCCGGTACGCCGGATAAGCTCACCCGCACCCTGCCGATCGTCAGCGTCGATAGCGGCGTGACGCTGGAACGCCAGACCGACTGGTTCGGCCAGCACCTCACCCAGACCCTCGAACCCCGGCTCTATTACCTCTACGTGCCGGTGCGCGACCAGCACCTGATCCCGGTGTTCGACACCGGCCTGGCCGACTTCAATTTCGCCCAGATCTTTTCCGACAACCGCTACAGCGGCGGCGACCGCATCGGCGACGCCAACCAGGTCACCGCGGCGCTGACCTCACGCCTGGTGGATCCGGCGAGCGGCGCGGAACTGCTGCGCGGCATGATCGGCCAGCGCTACTACTTCAAGCAGCAGGAAGTGACGCTGCCGGGGGAGACCGCCCGCACCGCCAAGACCGCGGATTTCCTCGCCGCGCTCTCCGGCAGGATTTTGCCCAAGAGCACGCTCGACGCCGCGTGGCAGTACAACCCGAACGAAAACCGCACCGAGCGGCTGACGTTGGGCTGGCGCTACCAGCCGGAGATCGGCAAGGTACTGAACGCGGGCTACCGTTACAGCCGCGACGTCCTGGTCCCCGCCAACCAGCTGAACCAGTTCGACGTGTCGGCGCAATGGCCGATCCATGGCGCCTGGCACGGCGTCGGGCGCTACAACTACTCTCTCCAGGAGAGGCGCATCATCGAAACCGTCGGCGGCCTGGAATATAATGGCGGCTGTTGGCTCAGCCGCATCGTGCTGCAGCGTTTGGCGACGGCGACCGGCAGTTCGAGCACCGCCTTTTTCGTTCAGCTGGAGTTGAACGGTTTCGCCAGCATCGGCCTGAATCCGCTGGACACCCTGAAACGAAGCATTCCCGGTTATGGCAGGATCAACCAACCCGGCGCGGACCCGAGCGTCGCCGCCGACTGAAACTCTGTATGAACGGACCCCCATGAAATTACTTCGCTTCCTGTTTCTCGCCGTCCTCCTGCTGGGGACCGCAGCACAAGCCCAGACCGCCAAGCCGGATAAGCCGGTCTTGGCCGACCGGATCGTCGCCGTGGTCAATGATGAGGCGATCACCTTGAACGAGCTGCACGCGCGGCTGGCCAGCGTGGAGCGGCAACTGCGCACCCAGGGCACGCCGCTGCCGCCGCGCGACGTGCTGGAGAAGCAGGTGCTCGAACGCATGATCATGGATCGCATCCAGTTGCAGTACGCCAAGGAGACGTCCACCCACGTCGACGACGGTCAGCTCGACGCGGCGCTGCAACGCATCGCCACGGCCAATCACCTGAGCCTGCCGGAATTCAGGGCGGCGCTGGAGAAGGACGGGGTCACCTGGGCCAAGTTTCGCGAGGAGATCCGCGACGAGATGACCATCACCAAGTTGCGCGAGCGTGAAGTGGACAGCCGCATCACCGTTTCCGACGGCGAGGTCGACAATTATCTCGCCAGCCCCGAGTACGCCGCGGGCGCCAACGAGGAGCTGGATCTGTCCCACATCCTGCTGCGCGTGCCTGAGCAGGCCAGCCCCGACCAGCTCGCGCGCATCCACGCCCGCGCCGAACAGGCGCTGGCCCAGATCAAGCGCGGCGACGACTTCGCCAAGGTGGCGGCGAGCTACTCCGATGCGCCCGATGCGCTGAGCGGCGGCGCCATCGGCCTGCGGCCGCTGAACCGGCTGCCCAATCTCTACGTCGATGCGGCTTCGAGGCTCAAGCCCGGGGAGGTCAGCGGCATCCTGCGCAGCCCGGCCGGATTCCACATCGTCAAGCTGATCGCGCGCCGCGGCGGCGCCCAGGAGGAGAAGACGGTCGTCCAGACGCACGCGCGCCACATCCTGATCAAGGTCAATGAGCTGGTGTCCGACGCCGATGCCAAGCGCAAGCTGCTGGAGCTCAAGGATAGGCTCGACCACGGCGCCGATTTCGCCGAACTGGCCCGACTCTATTCCAACGATCTCTCCGCCGCCAAGGGCGGCGATCTGGGCTGGCTCTATCCGGGCGACACCGTGCCCGAGTTTCAGCGGGCGATGGACGCGCTGAAGATCAACGAGATCAGCCAGCCGGTGCGCACCCAGTTCGGCTGGCACCTGATCCAGGTGCTCGGTCGGCGGGTCGAGGATGTCTCGAAGGAGCGCAAGCGCCAGCTGGCACGCCAGGCGCTGCGCGAGCGCAAGTCGGACGAGGCCTACGAGGACTGGCTGCGCCAGATGCGCGACCGCGCCTATGTCGAGTACCGGCTGGACGACAAGTAAATACCATGGGCGGTGAGCGTCGCCCGCCGGCGATCGCGGTCACCTCGGGCGAGCCCGCGGGGATAGGCCCCGAGCTCTGCCTCGCGCTCGCGGCGCGCCGCTTCTCCCGGCGCGTCGTGGTGCTTTGCGACCGCGGACTGCTGGACGCTCGCGCGAGAGCGATCGGCCTGGAAATTCCCCTGCGCGATTATCACGCCGACGCGCCGGCTGCCCCCGGCGCTCTGGAGGTGCTGCACGTCCCGCTCGCCGTGCCCGCCCACGCGGGCCGGCTCGATGTCGCCAATGCCCGCTACGTGCTGGCGCTGCTCGACCGTGCGCTGGCAGGCTGCAGCGCCGGGGAGTTCGCGGCGCTGGTGACCGCGCCGGTGCACAAGGGCATCATCAACGAGGCCGGGATCCCCTTCACCGGCCACACCGAATACCTGGCGGAGCACACCGGGACCCGGCGCGTGGTCATGATGCTCGCCGGCGCTGGCCTGCGCGTGGCGCTGGCGACCACGCACCTGGCCCTGAAGGACGTGCCGGCGGCGATCACGCGCGAGGAACTCGCGACGACGATCCGCATCCTGCACCGCGACCTGGTCGCGAAGTTCGGCATAGCCCGGCCGCGCATCCTGGTCGCCGGTCTCAATCCGCACGCCGGCGAAGGCGGCCACATGGGGCGGGAGGAGATCGAGGTGATTTCCCCGGTGCTGGACGCGCTGCGCCTGGAGGGATTGGATCTGGTCGGGCCGCTGCCGGCCGACACGCTATTTACCCGCCGCGTGCTCGCGGGCTCCGACGCCCAGCTGGCGATGTATCACGACCAGGGGTTGGCGGTGCTCAAGTTCGCCGCCTTCGAGGAGGGCGTGAATATCACGCTGGGTCTGCCGATCGTGCGCACCTCGGTGGATCACGGCACGGCGCTGGACCTGGCCGGCACCGGCCGCGCCGATCCGCACAGCCTGTTCGCCGCGATCGAGGCCGCGATCGGTCTGGCGCGCGCATGACCGGTCATATCCCGAGGAAGCGCTTCGGCCAGAACTTCCTGGTCTCGCAGGACATCATCGCGCGGATCGTCGCCGCCATCGCGCCCCAGGCCGGCGACCTGGTGGTCGAGATCGGGCCGGGGCTGGGCGCCCTGACCGCGCCGCTGCTGGCGCGGCTCGGGCGACTCCACGTGGTCGAGATCGACCGCGACCTGATCGCCCGCCTGCGGCGGCGCTTTGCGCCGGAGCGCCTGACGATCCACGAGGGCGACGCCCTGAAGTTCGATTTCGCCGGCTTGGTTTCCGACGCCGGGACCGACTCGGCCGGCTTGCGCGTGGTCGGCAACCTGCCCTACAACATCTCGACGCCGCTCCTGTTCCATCTGGCGCAATACGCGTCCCGGGTGCGCGACATGCACTTCATGCTGCAGCGGGAGGTGGTGCTGCGCATGGTCGCAGCACCCGGCGGCGGCGAGTACGGACGGCTGTCGGTGATGCTGCAGTACCGTTTCGAGATGGAGCGGCTGTTCGACGTGCCGGCGGAAGCCTTCGACCCCCCGCCCAAGGTCGATTCCGCCATCGTCAGGATGATCCCCCGCCCGGTCGCCGCGCTCGACGCGCAAGACGAGGCGCTGTTCGCCCGGATCGTTTCGGCCGCCTTCGGTCAGCGCCGCAAGATGCTCAGGAACACCCTGCGCGAGCTGATCGACGCAGAGCAACTCGCGGAGCTCGGCATTTCCCCCAGCGCGCGCGCCGAGGAGCTGGGGGTCGCCGACTTCGTGCGCATCGCCAACTGCCGAGCCGGTTAGTTCCGGCTAGGCCCGGCTCATTGCTTTTTGATCGGGCAGGTGCTCACGCCCAGCAGCGCGTACAACGGACAGAATTTGAACAGGCCGGTGGCCAGCGGCACGACGCCGATCCAGGCCCAAACCGGGCCGCCGAAGAGGGCCCAGGCGATCAGCGCCAGGCCGACGACAATGCGCAAGCTGCGATCGATGCTGCCGACATTGATCTTCATGGTGGTTCTCCTTTAGGACTGGTGGGTATGCGGCTATATTAGATCATGCTGTTTGCCGCTTGTCCCGCTTCAGATCAACTCGCAGCTGACCGGGGCGTGATCCGACGGCCGCTCCACCCGGCGCGCCTCCTTGTCGATGCCGCAGGCGGTGCACGATTCGGCCAGCGCCCCCGAGAGCAGGATCAGGTCGATGCGCAGTCCGCGGTTGCGGCGGAAGGCCATCATCCGGTAGTCCCACCAGCTGTAGCTGTTCTCCGGCTGCTCGAAGCGGCGGAAGGCGTCTACCATTCCCAGCGCCAGCAGCTCGCGGAACGCTACGCGCTCGGGCTCGCTGCACAACACTTGGTCCTTCCAGGCGAGCGGGTCGTGCACGTCGCGGTCTTCCGGCGCGATGTTGAAGTCGCCCAACAGCGCCAGGCGCGGATGCTGCTGCAGTTCGGCGCGCAGCCAGCCGGTCAGCGCGGCGAGCCAGTCGAGCTTGTAGCGGTACTTGTCCGAGTCTATGCTCTGGCCGTTGGGGACGTAGGCGCAGACGATGCGCAGCGGCCCCGACGGGGTCGGCAGGCTGGCGCTGATGACGCGCTGCTGCGCGTCGTCGAAGCCGTCGATGCCGCGGACGACCTCCTGCGCTTGGCTGCGCGAGAGAATGGCGACGCCGTTGTAGGTTTTCTGGCCGCTCGAGACGGCCCGGTAGCCCGCCGCCTCGATTGCGCCGATCGGGAAATTCTTGTCCTCCAGCTTGGTCTCCTGCAGGCAGAGCACGTCGGGCTGGTGCGTAGCCAGCCATTCGAGCACCTGCGGCAGCCTGACCTTGAGCGAATTGACGTTCCAGGTGGCGATTTTCATCTGCTGGTTCGATGCTGCAAAGTTGCGGATCCGGGTGGAGTTGTATCCGCGGCGCAGCGATGATAATCGATTTCCGCGCCCGATCCTGCGGCGCTGATTGCCATTCGCGGCGCAAGCTAATAGACTTCATCGCCACGCTGCCAGCCCTGCCGGCGACTTCGGTCGCCTTCGAACCCTTCGGACCGCCCGGCGCGGCGACTTCCCTCTTCAGCGACACCTATGGAAAATCTTCGGCCGCTGCGGCCCATCGGCATCACCATGGGCGACCCCTCGGGGGTCGGCCCGGAAATCATCTGCAAGGCCTTGCGGGACCTGTCCGCCGAGGAACGGTCGGCCGCCCCGGTATTCGGCTCGCGCGTCTATCTGGAGCGTGCCAACGACCTGGTCGGCACCGGGCTTGCCTTCGGCCGGGCGGATAGCGAACTGCCGCCGGGGGTGGTGCCGGTGGTCGATGTGCCGCTCGCCGATCGCGATGCGATTCGCGCTGGCACGATCAGCGCCGCCGGCGGCGGCGCCGCATACGCCTTCGTCGCCGCCGCGGCAGAGGCGGCGTTGCGCGGGGCGATCGGGGTGATCGTCACGGCCCCGATCAGCAAGGAAGCGCTGCACGCGGCCGGCCACCGCTTTTCCGGCCACACCGAGCTCCTGGCTCAGCTCAGTGGCGCCCGGTCGTCCTTCATGCTGCTCGCCTCGGAGCGGCTCTCGGCCATCCACGTCAGCACGCACGTCTCGCTGGCCGAGGCGACGCGGCGCGTCACGACCGAGCGGGTTCTGGCGACGATCCGCGCCGGCGCTGCCCACTTCAAGCGCATGGGCGTGACGCTGCCGCGCATCGCGGTGGCCGGCCTCAATCCCCATTGCGGCGAAAACCGCCTGTTCGGCGCCGAGGACGTCGAGCAGATCGCGCCCGCGGTGGCCGCCGCCCGCCGCGAAGGTATCGCCGCGAGCGGCCCGATCTCCGCCGACACCGTGTTCTACCGGGCGATGCGCGGCGAGTTCGATCTGGTGGTGGCGCAGTATCACGACCAGGGCCACATCCCGACCAAGCTGATCGCCTTCGACAGCACCGTCAATGTTAGCCTCGGCCTGCCGATCCAGCGCACCTCGGTGGATCACGGCACCGCCTTCGACATCGCCTGGCGCGGGGTGGCCAAACACCAGAACATGAGCGCCGCCATCGCCTACGCCCGGCGCATGGCGGCGGCGCCGCAGCCCTCCCAGCCGAGTCCGGCCCGCGGCTGAACGTCGGCAGCGATGCGCGTGGCCTCAGCGCTGGAACTCGCCATCGTCGCGGACGATCTGACCGGCGCCATGGATGCCGCCGCGCCCTTCGCCCAGCGGGGCGCCCGTTGCCAGGTGCTGGCCGATGCCGGCGCGGCGGTTCCGGATACCGCCGCGGTCGTCGCGGCGAGCACCGGCAGCCGGCATCTGTCCGCCGAGCGAGCGGCGGCGCGGGTCGGCGTCGCGCTGGCCGGGCTGCTCCAGCGCCGGCCGCGCCTGCTGTTCAAGAAACTCGATTCGACCCTGCGCGGCAACGTGGTGAGCGAAACCCTCGCCGCCCTGGCTGCCAGCGGCCGCCGCCACGCCGTGATCGCGCCCGCGGTCCCGGCCCAGGGGCGGACCATGCGCGGCGGCCGGGTCTATGTCGACGGCATCGTTCTGGCCGACTCCGCCGCCGGCCGCGACCCGCTCTCGCCGGCTCTGGCACTGCCGCTCGCCGAGGCGCTGCGCCGCGCGGCGCCGGGGCTGAGCGTCCATCAGCTCGGACCGGACGATGATCTGGTCCTCGGCCACGGCGCATCGCCCGAGGTCCATGTGGTCGACTGCGTCAGCCACATGGATCTCGAACGCATCGTCGACCGGCTTCTGCCCTGCGCCGACCGGGTCCTCCTGGTCGGCGCCGCGGGTTTGGCCCGGGCCCTGGCCGAACGGGCGTTCTGCGAGGCGCCGGCCTGCCCGCCGGTGGCCGCTGCGGCCGGGCCGGTCCTCGCCGCGGTCGGCTCGCGCACGCCGCAGAGCGACGCCCAGGTCGAGCGGCTGCGGCGCGACGGCAGAGCGCTGATTCTCGCCGCGCCCGACGGCCGGCTGGATCTCGACGCGGCGTTGCGGGCGGTGTCGCAGTCCGCGTCGCCGGCCGTGCTCATTCACGCGCGTCCGGGCGCCGGTTCGGACGCCGCGCGGGTCGCCGGTTCGCTGGCCGGGCTGACGGCCGCCCTGGCCGCCCGCCTCGCTGCCGGCGCCCTGGTCGCGACCGGCGGCGACACCGCCCAGGCGCTGCTGGCGGCGCTGGCGGCGCCGACCATCGAGGTGCGCGGCGAGATCCTGCCGGGCGCGGTCCTGGGCACGATTTCCTGTCTCGGGCGGCGCCTGCCGCTGGTCACCAAGGCGGGCGGTTCCGGCGACGAGCGCTTGCTGTTGGACATCTTCCGTCTGCTGGAGGGACAATGCCGGACTCGAGCGGGATGACTGGGTGCTCCCATTCGGAGAAAATCCGCGAGACGACGATGACCGGGAATACACAACGATGAGCGAGATGCGCTACGCGGCACCGAAAACGCTGGCGGCGGCGGTGGCCCTGCTGGCGGGGGCGCAGGGGCGGGCGAGGGTGCTGGCCGGCGGCACGGATCTGTTGATCCAGATGCGCACCGGACGGATAAAACCCGAGCTCTTGATCGACATCAAGGGCATCCCCGGGATGGGCGAAATCGTCGCCGAGCGCGGCGGCTATCGCGTCGGGGCGGCGGTCACCGGCATGCAGCTGATCGAGCATGCGGATTTCGCCAAGCGCTGGCCGGGCGTGGTCGACGGCGTCAGGCTGATCGGCTCGATCCAGGTCAAGGGCCGCGCCACCCTCGGCGGCAATCTGTGCAACGCCTCGCCCGCGGCGGACAGCGTTCCGGCGCTGATCGCCGCCGGCGCCGTCGCCTGCATCGCCGGCCCGGACGGCGCGCGCGAGGCGGCGGTGGAGACCGTCGTCGCCGGGCCGGGCAAGACTTCGCTCGCCGCCGGGGAAATCGTCACCGCATTGTTGCTGCCGCCGCGGCCGGCGCATTCGGGCGACGCCTATCTGCGCTTCACGCCGCGCAGCGAGATGGACATCGCCGTGGTCGGCGCCGCGGTGAATCTGACGCTCGACGCGCAGGGCATCTGCACCCAGGCGCGCGTGGCGCTCGGCGCGGTCGCCAGCCGCGCCCTGCTGGTGCCCGAGGCGGCGGCCGCGCTGATCGGCACGAGGGTCGATGCCGGCGCGCTGGGGCAACTGGCCGCCGCAGCGCGCGCCGCCAGCCGGCCGATCGACGACAAGCGCGGCAGCCGCGAATTCAGGCTCAGCACGGCCGGCGTCATGGTCTGCCGGGCCGCCGAGATTGCCCTGGAGCGGGCGAGGAGGAACGATGGCTAGGCATCACGTCAAGGCGACGGTCAACGGCGACGCCGTGGAATTTCTCTGCGAGACGGGGCAGACGCTGCTCGAGGCGCTGCGCGACGAACTGCATCTCACCGGCACCAAGGAGGGCTGCGGTACCGGCGACTGCGGCGCCTGCAGCGTCATGCTCGACGGGCGCCTGGTCTGTTCCTGCCTGGTCCTCGGCGTCGAGGCCGAGGGCCGCTCGATCGAGACCATCGAGGGCATGGCCGTCGGCGAGGAACTGCATCCGCTGCAGCAGAAATTCCTGGAGCACGCGGCCTTGCAATGCGGCATCTGCACGCCCGGGATCCTGATCGCCGCGCGCGCGCTGCTCGAACGCAACCCGGATCCGACCGAGTCCGAGGTGCGCTTCTGGCTGGCCGGCAACCTGTGCCGGTGCACCGGTTACCACAAGATCGTCGAGGCGGTGCTCGCCGCCGCCCGCGAAATGAGGGCTGCCTGAATGTCATCGACGCTCAAGCCTCAGGACCTGAAGGTCGTCGGCAGCCGGCCGCTGCGGCCCGACGGCGTCGACAAGGTGACCGGGCGCGCCCGCTACGGCGCCGATGTCAATCTGTCCGGCCAGCTGATCGGCAAGGTGCTGAGGAGCCCCCACGCGCACGCGCGCATCCTCGCCATCGACACTTCGCTGGCCGAGGCGCTGCCCGGCGTCAAGGCGGTGGTCACGCGCGACGACTTTCCCGACATGCCCGAGGAATACGCGGCCGCCGGCGAGCTGACGATCAACTATCGCGACGTCACCCGCAACATGATGGCGCGCGAGAAGGTGCTCTACGACGGCCATCCGGTGGCGGCGGTGGCCGCGATCAGCGAGTCCATCGCGCGACAGGCGCTCGCTCTGATCAAGGTCGACTACGAGGTCCTGCCGCACGTCATCGACGTGCGTGAGGCGATGCGCCCGGACGCGCCGCTGCTGCACGAAGCGCAATACACGGAGGGGATCAGCCCGAGGCCGGATCGGCCCTCCAACATCGCCAAGCGCATCGAATTTTCGCGCGGCGACGTGGCGGCGGGTTTCGCCCGGGCCGAGGTGATCGTCGAGCGCGAGTTCAACACCCAGCCGGTGCACCAGGGCTACATCGAGCCCCAGGCCTGTCTCGCCAGCACCACCGAAGACGGCCAGGCCGAGCTGTGGACCTCGACCCAGGGGCACTTCGTTTTCCGCGCCCAGTGCGCCAAGCTGCTGGCGATGGAGGTGAGCCGGATCCGCGTGACGCCGACCGAGATCGGCGGCGGCTTCGGCGGCAAGAACAACATCTACAACGAGCCGCTGGCGATCGCCCTGTCGCGGAAGTCGCACCGGCCGGTGAAGATGGTGATGAGCCGCGAGGAGGTGTTCCGCGCCACCGGCCCGACCTCGGGCGGCAACGTCAAGGTCAAGCTGGGCGCCACGAAGGACGGCAGGATCACCGCGGCGCAAGCGGAGCTCAACTTCCAGGCCGGCGCCTATCCCGGCTCCTCGGTGGCGCCGGCCTCGATGTGCGCCTTCACCCGCTACGATCTGGACAACGTCCGCGTCATCGGCCACGATGTCACCTGCAACCGCCCCAAGGTCGCCGCCTACCGGGCGCCGGGCGCGCCGATCGCGGCCTTCGCGGTGGAGAGCGTGATCGACGAGATGGCGGCGAAGCTCGCCATCGACCCGCTCGAATTCCGCCTGAAGAACGCCGCCCGCGAGGGCACGCAGACCTATTACGGCCCGAAGTTCGGGACTATCGGCTACGTCGAGACCCTGGAGGCGGCGCGCGCCCATCCGCACTACCGTGCCCCGCTCGGACCGAACCAGGGCCGCGGTGTGGCCACCGGCTTCTGGTTCAACATCGGCGGCGAGACCTCCGCCTCGGTGAACATCAACGAGGACGGCACGGTGGCGCTGATGCACGGCACCCTCGACGTCGCCGGCGGCTCGCGCGCCGCGATGGCGATGATGGTGGCGGAGGAACTGGGCATCGCCTATGAGCACGTGCGCCCGATCGTCGGCGACACCGCCGCGCTCGGCTTCAACTTCATCACCGCCGGCAGCCGCGGCACCTTCGCCGGCGGCATGGCCTGCGTCGCGGCGGCGCGCCAGGCGATCGAAAGGCTGAGGCATCGCGTCGCCGCCATCCGCGAGGTGCCGGTCGAGGCGGTGGCCTGGCAGGACGGCTGCGCCCGGCCGGCAGAGGGCAGCGCCCATCAGTTCGCGCCGATGTCCCTGGCCGAGATCGGGCGGGTCGCGGGCAGGACCGGCGGCACCATCGCCGGCCACGCCGAGATCAATGCCCAGGGGGCGGGGCCGGGCTTCGGCACGCACATCGTCGATGTCGAGGTCGACCGGGAAACCGGTGCGATCAGGGTGCTGCGCTACACGGTGGTGCAGGACGTGGGCCGCGCCATCCACCCCGCCTACGTCGAGGGCCAGCTCCAGGGCGGCGCCGTCCAGGGCATCGGCTGGGCGCTGAACGAGGAGTACGTCTATGGCGCCGACGGGGTCTTGCAGAACCCCGGTTTCCTCGACTATCGCATCCCGGTCGCCTCGGACCTGCCCTTCATCGACACGGTGATCGTCGAGGTGCCCAATCCCAGGCATCCCTACGGGGTGCGCGGCTGCGGCGAGGTGCCGATCATCGCGCCCCTGGCGGCGATAGCCAACGCCGTCGCTCAGGCGATCGGCATCCGGTTTTTCGATCTGCCGCTGTCGCCGCCGCGGGTGCTGCGGGCGATCGCCGAAGCGGCGGGCGGACCGGCCTGAGCTTGGCCAGGATCTCGCTGTCTTCCAGCCTGGCGCCGTTCACCGGCGGCGAGACCGCGATCGAACTCGATGTTGCCAACGTCCGCCAGCTGTTCGCCGCGCTGGGCGAGCGCTATCCGGAACTCGCGAGCCAACTGGAGACGGAGCTCGCGGTCGCCATCGACGGCGAGATCTATCAGGATGCGCTGCTCCAGGCCATCGCGGACGAGAGCGAGGTGTTCGTGTTCCCGAAGATCGCCGGCGGCTGAGCCAAGCGCCCGGCTTACTTCGCAGCCGGTCCTCGCAGCGGATAGCCCGCCGCCCCGAGCAGCCGGTTCCAGGCGCCTTCCTCGAAGCCCTGGTGCGCGGTCTTTCCGACCAGAATCGTCGGCACCAGCAGCTCCTTGCTGCCGGTGGCTTGCCTCAAGGCAGCGGCGTCGGCGACCGACTTCACCTGCTGCTCGCGGTAGGAGACGCCGCGGCGCTTCAGGTAGTCGCGGGCGAGCTGACACTCGGCGATGCAGTCGCTGCCGGTGTACAAGGTCACGGGCGAGATGCGCGCCGCCCGCTTCTCGCTGTAGGAGGGGCCGCTGGTGTCGACCAGATTGGGCGAGCCGAGCGGCGCCTGGCTCGGGTCTTTGGCGCCGGGCGGAGGCGGCTGGTCGGAGTAATTCACCTGACCGTCCTGGCCGATCCAGCGGTAGGCGGTCTGCGCCTGCGCGCTCACCGCGGTCAATGCGGCCAGCGAGCTCGCCAGAATTGCGATGCGCAGGCGGCGGGCGTTCATGGTCCCGACATGCCGTTGTGGCGCAGCAGCGCATCGACGCGCGGCTCGCGGCCGCGGAAGGCGCGGAACGAGGCTAACGCGGGGCGCGAGCCGCCGACGGCGAGAATCTCGCGCCAGAACCGCTCGCCGGTGACCGGGTCGAGCACGCTGCCCGCTGGCCCGGCGCTCTCCTCGAAAGCCTCGAAGGCGTCGGCGGACAGCACCTCCGCCCACTTGTAGCTGTAGTAGCCGGCGGCGTAGCCGCCGGCGAAGATGTGCGAAAAGCTGTGCGGCAGGCGCTGCCATTCCGGCGGCGTGAACACCGCCACCTCGCGCCTGACCTTCGCCAGGAGATCGAGCACGCCGCCACCCGGCTCCAGCTCGCTGTGCACCAGGAGATCGAACAGGCCCAGCTCGACCTGGCGCAGCGCGTCCATGCCGGCCTGGAAGTTCTTCGCCGCCAGCATCTTGTCGTAGAGTTCGCGCGGCAGCGGCGCCCCGGACTCGACGTGGGCGGTCATGCCCGAGAGCACCTCCCACTCCCAGCAGAAGTTCTCCATGAACTGGCTGGGCAGTTCGACCGCATCCCATTCGACCCCGTGGATGCCGGAGACCGGCAGTTCGTCGACCCGGGTGAGCAGATGGTGCAGGCCGTGGCCGCACTCGTGGAACAGGGTGATCACCTCGTCGTGGGTGAAGCAGGCGGGCTTGCCCCCGACCGGACCGGAGAAGTTGCAGTTGAGATAGGCGACCGGAACCTGGACGCCGGTGGCGAGCCTGCGCCGGGCGATCGCCTCGTCCATCCAGGCGCCGCCGCGCTTCTCCTCCCGGGCGTAGGGGTCGAGATAGAACCGGCCGATGAGCTCGCCTGCGCGCAGGATGCGGAAGAAGCGTACGTCGGGATGCCAGGCGGTGGCGCTGTCCGTCTCCAGCGTCACGCAAAACAGCGTCTCGATGACCCGGAACAGGCCGCGGATCACCTGCGGCTCGGGAAAGTACTGCTTCACCTCGTCGCCGGAGAAGGCGTAGCGGCGCTGCTTCAGCTTCTCCGAAGCCCAGGCCAGATCCCAGCTCTCAAGCTGCGGCAGACCCAACTCGGCGCGGGCGAATTCGCGCAGCTCGGCGATGTCCCGCTCGGCGTAGGGACGGGCCTTGGCGGCGATCTCGCGCAGGAAGCTCGCGACCTCCTGCGGCGAGCCGGCCATCTTCGGCACCAGCGACACCTCGGCGTAGTTGCGGTAGCCCAGGAGAGCTGCCTCCTCGGCGCGCAGCGCCAGGATCTTGTCGATCAGCGCGCTGTTGTCCCATTCGGGCTTGCCCAGCTCCGAGGCGCGGGTGGCGTAGGCGCGGTACATGCGGGCGCGCAGCGCCCGGTCGTCGGCGTACTGCATCACCGGCTGGTAGGAGGGTGCGCGCAGGGTGAATTTCCAGCCCGGGAGCCCGTCCTTCTCGGCCGCGGCACGCGCCGCCCGGCGCTCGTCGTCGGGGAGACCTTTGATCTGGGCCTCGCCGGTCACGTGCTCGCTATGGGCGTTGGTGGCGTCGAGCAGGTTCTCGGAGAACTTGGTCTCGATCTCGGCCAGTTCCTCCTGGATCGCCTTGAAGCGCGGCTTGTCGGATTCGGGCAGTTCGGCGCCGGACAGGCGGAAGTCGCGGATGTCGTTGTCGATGATCCGGCGGCGCGCGGCGTCGAGCAGCGGATATTCCGGGCCCTGGGCGAGTGCCTTGAACTTGGCGAACAGCGCCAGGTTCTGGCCCAGTTCGGAGTAGAAGCGCGTCACCTCGGGCAGCATCGCGTTGTAGGCTTCGCGCCAGGGCGGCACGTCATTGACCGAGTGCAGGTGGCCGACGATGCCCCAGGCGCGGGAGAGGCGCTCGCCGGCGTCGGTCAGCGGCGCCACGAAGGCCTCCCAGGTGGCCGGCGTCGCCGGCGCGGCGAGCTCCTCCACCACGGCGCGGTTCTCGGCCAGGAGCTGGCTGATCGCCGGGCCGACGTGCTCCGGCGCGATCGCATCGAAGCGCGGCAGGCCGGAGAAATCGAGCAGCGGGTTCATCGGCCGGTCAGGCGGGACAGGGCCTCGCGGTACTTGGCGCTGGTCTTGGCGATGATCTCGGGCGGCAGCTTCGGCCCCGGCGCCCGCTTGTTCCAGTCCAGGGTCTCCAGGTAGTCGCGCAGGTACTGCTTGTCGAAGGAGGGCGGGCTGGCACCGACCTGGTACTGGTCGGCGGGCCAGAAGCGCGAGGAGTCCGGGGTCAGCGCCTCGTCGATCAGATACAGCTTGCCCGCATCGTCCTGGCCGAACTCGAACTTGGTGTCGGCGATGATGATGCCGTGGCCCCTCGCGAAGTCTGCCGCCTCGGTGTAAAGCGCCAAGGTGAGTTCGCGCACCGTGGCGGCGAGCGCCGATCCGAGCAGTTGCTCGACGCGGCCGAAGTCGATGTTCTCGTCGTGGCTGCCCATCTCCGCCTTGGTCGAGGGCGTGAATAGCGGCTGCGGCAGTTTCTCGGCCAGACGCAGGCCCGGAGGCAGCGCGATGCCGCAGACGGCGCCGCTGGCCTGGTAATCCTTCCAGCCCGAACCGATCAGGTAGCCGCGCGCCACCGCCTCGACCGGCAGCGGCTTGAGCCGTTTCACCACGATGGCTCTTGCGCGCACCTGCGAGCGCTCCGCCTCGCCGTGGACCACGCTCTCGGGGTCGATGCCGGTCAGGTGGTTGGGAACGACGTGGGCGAGTCTTTCGAACCAGAAATTGGCGACCGCGGTGAGCACCTCGCCCTTGCCCGGGATCGGGTCGGGCAGGATCACGTCGAAGGCGGAGAGGCGGTCGGTGGCGACGATCAGCAGGCGCTGCTCATCGACGGCGTAGATGTCGCGTACCTTGCCGCGACCCAGGAGCGGCAGGCTGGCAATCGAGGATTCGTAGAGTGCTGGCATGGCGATGGGGAATTGGATGAAAAAAGACGATTTTACACATTACTCGCCGCCGTACCCGGCCGCCGCTCATTCGCGGACGTAGGCCTTCTTGGCGTTCTCCCCGGCATCCTCGCGATAGGGGTAGCGCACGTGGCCGTAGCGGATCGCCAGCACCGCCAGGGTCAGCAGGAATATCGCCGCGGTCACCGCGAGCATCCGCCACTCGGTCATGTTCGTGATGTCCAGGATCAGGTAGCGCGCCAGCGCCACCATCGCGATGTACAGCGGAAAGCGCACCGGCAGCTGGCCGGACTTGAAGTACTGGCCGATCATCGCCAGCACTTCGAGAAAGAGGAACATCGTCAACAGGTCGGACAGCGCCACCTGGCGCACCGCGACCATGCCGGCCACCTCGCGATACATGGCGACGGTGGTGGCGAAGGCGATCACCAAGAGGCCCAGATACTCGACCGCGTCGAGGCCGCCGGAGAGGAAGCGGCGCAGCCGGTCGAAGCTGTGCGACTGGATGTCCATGGCGCGGCCCCGTCACTTCACGATCTGGTTGAGCTCCCCCGCCTTGTAGCGCTCGGCCATCTTGTCCAGCGACAGGGGCTTGATCTTCGAGGCCATGCCGGCGCTGCCGAAGGCCTGGTAGCGCGCCACGCAGATCTCCTTGGCGGCCTTTTGCGCGTCTGCCAGGAACTTGCGCGGATCGAACTCCGCCGGCTTCTCGGCCATCAGGCGGCGCATCGCGCCGGTCATCGCCAGGCGGATGTCGGTGTCGATATTGACCTTGCGCACGCCGTGCTTGATGCCGGTGACGATCTCCTCGACCGGCACGCCGTAGGTCTCCTTCATCTGGCCGCCGTACTTGCGGATGATCTCCAGCCATTCCTGCGGCACGCTGCTGGAGCCGTGCATCACCAGGTGGGTGTTGGGAATCCGGGCGTGGATTTCCTTGATGCGCTCGATCGCCAGGATGTCGCCGGTCGGCTTGCGGGTGAATTTGTAGGCGCCGTGCGAGGTGCCGATGGCGATCGCCAGCGCGTCGCACTGCGTGCGCTTGACGAAGTCGGCGGCCTGGTCGGGGTCGGTCAGGAGCTGCTCGCGCGTCATCTGCCCTTCGGCGCCGTGGCCGTCCTCCTTGTCGCCCTGCATGGTCTCGAGCGAACCCAGCACGCCCAGTTCCGCCTCGACCGTGACGCCGATGGCGTGGGAGAAATCGACCACCTGGCGCGAGGTGGCGACGTTGTAGTCGTAGGACGAGGGCGTCTTGCCGTCCTCCTTCAGCGAGCCGTCCATCATCACGCTGGAGAAGCCGGAGCGGATCGCCGCCATGCACACCGCCGGGCTCTGGCCGTGGTCCTGGTGCATCACCACCGGGATGTGCGGATAGGCCTCGATCGCCGCCAGGATCAGGTGGCGCAGGAAGGGTTCGGTGGCGTACTTGCGGGCGCCGGCCGAGCCCTGCATGATCACCGGGCTGTCGGTCTCGTCGGCGGCCTCCATGATCGCGCGCACCTGCTCCAGGTTGTTCACGTTGAAAGCCGGCAGGCCGTAGCCGCGCTCTGCGGCGTGGTCGAGCAGCTGGCGCATGGATACGAGTGGCATGATGGTCTCCTGTTATGGTTAATTGGGGGTTCGGTGCTCGCCGACGCGGACGATCTTGAGCGTGTTGGTGCCGCCGGGCGTGCCTATCGGTTCGCCGATGGTGAGCACGATCAGGTCGCCCAGCGCGGCCGCGCCGGCGCGGATCAGTTCCTCCTCGGCGGCGAACAGGAGTTCGTCGCGGTCGTGGCCGGCGTAGCGGATCAAGAGCGGCGTCACCCCCTTGAAGCAGCTGACCTTGTCGCGCGTGCGGATCGAGGGGGTCAGCGCGTAGATCGGCACGCCGCAGTCCAGGCGCGACAGCCACAGCGCCGTCGCGCCCGATTCGGTGAGCGCGGCGATCGCCTTGACCTTGAGGTGCACCGCGGTGAACAGCGCCGCCATGGCGATCGACTGGTCGATGCGGGTGAACACCCGGTCGAGGAAGTGCCGGTCGAGCGAGACCTCGTCGGATTTTTCCGCCTCGACGCAGACGCGCGCCATCGCCTCGACCGTCTCCACCGGGTACTGGCCGGCGGCGGTCTCGGCGGAGGTCATCACCGCGTCGGTGCCGTCCAGCACCGCGTTGGCGACGTCGGAGACCTCGGCGCGCGTGGGCACCGGGCTGCTGATCATCGATTCCATCATCTGCGTCGCGGTGATGACGAACTTGTTCATCTCGCGCGAGGTCCGGATGATGCGTTTCTGCAGCGCCGGCACCGCGGCGTCGCCGACCTCGACGGCGAGGTCGCCGCGTGCCACCATGACGCCGTCGGTGGCGTGGAGGATGTCCTCGAGATTGGCGATCGCCTCGACGCGCTCGATCTTGGCGATCAAGAGCGCGCTGGAGCCGGCGGCGTTCAAGAGATCGCGCGCCTGGCGCATGTCGCTGCCCGACTTGGGGAAGGAGACGGCGACGAAGTCGACGTCGAGGGCGGCAGCGGTCCTGATGTCCTCCATGTCCTTGGAGGTCAGCGCCGGCGCCGTGAGGCCGCCGCCCTGCTTGTTGATGCCCTTGTTGTTGGACAGTTCGCCGCCGTGGCGGACGCGGCAGTGGATGCGGCGGTTCTCGATGCGCTCGATGTCCATGACGATGCGGCCGTCGTTGAACAGCAGCACGTCGCCGGGTACGACGTCCTCGACCAGTTCCGGATAGTCGAGGCCGACGTGGTCGGCGTCGCCCAGACGGCACTCGGCGTCGAGCACGAAGCTCTGGCCGGATTTCAGCATCACTCTGTCGGCCTCGAACTTGCCGACCCGGATCTTCGGCCCCTGCAGGTCGGCCATCACGCCGACGACGCGGCCCGCCGCCTGCGCCGCGCGGCGCAGCGCCGCGACCCGGGCGCGGTGATCGGCGGCCGTGCCGTGCGAGAAGTTGAGCCGCACCACGTCGGCGCCGGCCGCGACCAGCTTGGCCAGCACCGCCGGATCGGAAGAGGCGGGGCCGAGGGTGATGACGATCTTGGTGAAGCGGTGCATGGCTCGGTTATCCGGGGAGGCGCTAGCTGCTAGCCCCGGGCCCGCTGTTCGAGCACTTCGACGGCGGGCAGCTTCTTGCCTTCGAGGAACTCCAGGAAGGCGCCGCCGCCGGTGGAGATGTAGCCGACCTCCGGGCCGATGCCGTACTTGAATATCGCCGCCAGGGTGTCGCCGCCGCCTGCGATCGAGTAGGCTTTGGAGGCGGCGATGGCGCGCGCCAGGGTCTCGGTGCCGTGGGCGAACTGGTCGAATTCGAACACCCCGACCGGGCCGTTCCAGACGATGGTGCCGGCGCGGGCGATCTCCTCGGCGAGGCGCTTCGAGGTGCGCGGCCCGATGTCGAGGATCATGTCCGCAGCCGCCACGTCCCGGGCGTCCTTCACCGTCGCGGCGGCTGTGGCGGAGAATTCGGTCGCCGTGACCACGTCGTCCGGAATCGGCACCGAGGCGCCGCGCTTCTTCATCATCTCGATGATGGCGCGCGCCTCGGGGACCAGGTCGGCTTCGGCCAGGGACTTGCCGATCGGCAGGCCGGCGGCGAGCATGAAGGTGTTGGCGATGCCGCCGCCGACGATCAGGCGGTCCACCTTCTCGGCCAGCGACTTCAGGATGGTCAGCTTGGAGGACACCTTCGAGCCGGCCACGATCGCCAGGAGCGGCTTGGCCGGGGCGTTGAGCGCCCGCCCCAGCGCGTCGAGTTCGGCCGCCAGCAGCGGGCCGGCGCAGGCGATCGGCGCGTACTTGGCGATGCCGTGGGTGGTCGCCTCGGCGCGGTGGGCGGTGCCGAAGGCGTCATTGACGTAGATGTCGCACAGCTTGGCCATCTTCCGCGCCAGCTCCTCGGAATCCTTCTTCTCGCCGCGGTTCACGCGGCAGTTTTCCAGCAGCACGACCTCGCCTGGGCTGACCGCCACGCCGTCCACCCAGTTCTGCACCAGGCGCACCGGCCTGCCGAGCAGTTCGGACATCCTCTTGGCGATCGGCGCCAGGCTGTCCTCGGGTTTGAACTCGCCCTCGGTCGGGCGGCCGAGATGGGAGGTGACCATCACCGCGGCGCCGGCCTTCTGCGCGTACTCGATGGCGGGCAGCGAGGCGCGGATCCTCGTGTCCTCGGTGATGTTGCCGGCATCGTCCTGCGGCACGTTGAGGTCGGCCCGGATGAACACGCGCTTGCCGCGCAAGTCCTGATCGCTGAGTCGCTTGAAGTTCATGATGAAAGAACAGATGTCGTCGGTAAGTGGGGTTCCGCCGCCGGGCCGCCCCAAGGCGGAACAGCGTAGACACTGCGAGTGCAACGAGCCGCGGTCACCCCTTTGCCTGGGAAGGGGGGCGGGGGGAAGGCAGTCACTTGGCTATCACCCTGACCATCTCCAGCACCTTGCTGGAGTAGCCCCACTCGTTGTCGTACCAGGAGACGACCTTGACGAAGGTGCCGTCCAGGGCCATGCCGGCGTCGGCGTCGAACACCGAGGTGCAGCTCTCGCCGCGGAAGTCGGTGGACACCACCTTCTCCTCCGTGTAGCCCAGCACGCCCTTCATCGCGCCCTGGGAGGCGGCCTTCATCGCGGCGCAGATCTCGGCGTAGGAAGCCTCCTTGCCGAGTTCCACGGTGAGGTCGACCACCGACACGTCGGAGGTGGGCACGCGGAAGGACATGCCGGTGAGTTTCTTGTTCAACTCGGGGATGACCACGCCGACGGCCTTGGCGGCGCCGGTCGAGGACGGGATGATGTTCTCCAGGATGCCGCGGCCGCCGCGCCAGTCCTTGTTGGACGGGCTGTCGACGGTCTTCTGGGTGGCGGTGGCGGCGTGCACGGTGGTCATCAGGCCGCGCTTGATGCCCCAGGTGTCGTGCAGCACCTTGGCCACCGGGGCCAGGCAGTTGGTGGTGCAGGAGGCGTTGGAGATGACGTCCTGGCCGGCGTAGGTCTTGTCGTTCACGCCGAACACGAACATCGGCGTGTCGTCCTTGGAGGGCGCCGACATGATCACCTTCTTGGCGCCGGCGGCGAGGTGCTTGGCGGCGGTTTCCTTGGTCAGGAACAGGCCGGTGGATTCGATGACGATGTCTGCGCCCACTTCGTTCCACTTCAGCTCGGCGGGATCCTTGACGGCGGTCAGGCGGATCTTCCTGCCATCGACCACCAGGGTGTGGCCCTCGACCGAGACCTTGCCCTTGAAGTGGCCGTGCACCGAGTCGTAGCTCAGCATGTAGGCCAGGTAGTCGGGTTCGAGCAGGTCGTTGATGGCGACGATCTCGATGTCGGGGAAGTTTTGCGCCGCGGCGCGGAACACCATGCGGCCGATGCGGCCGAACCCGTTGATGCCGACTTTGATGCTCATGTTTTCAGCTCCAGAAATAAAAGTTAAATCACGCCCTTCACCGTGGCGACGACGTGCTCCACGGTGAAGCCGAATTCCTTGAACAGCACGCCGGCCGGCGCCGACTCGCCGAAGCGGTCGAGGCCGACCACCGCCCCCTCCAGTCCGACGTACTTGTGCCAGCCGTCGGTCACCCCCGCCTCGACCGCGATCCGCTTGATGCCGCGGGGCAGCACCGATTCCCGGTAGGCCGGATCCTGGCGGTCGAAGACGTTGGTCGAGGGCATCGACACCACGCGCACCTGGATGCCCGCCTCGGCCAGCTTGAGCTGCGCCTTCAAGGCCAGGTCGATTTCCGAGCCGGTGGCGATCAGCACCGCCGCGGGCCCCCCGGAGCAATCCGAGATCACGTAGCCGCCGCGGCCGATGGCGGCGATGGTCTCGGCGTCGCGCTTGACGAAGGGCAGGTTCTGGCGCGACAGGCACAGCGAGCTCGGCCCGTCGGTCCTGCCGATCGCGGCCGTCCAGGCGACCGCGGTCTCGACGGTGTCGCAGGGGCGCCAGACGTCCATGTTGGGGATCAGGCGCAGCGTGGCGATCTGCTCCACCGGCTGGTGGGTCGGGCCGTCCTCGCCCAGGCCGATCGAGTCGTGGGTGAACACGCAGATCTGGCGCAGCTTCATCAGCGCCGCCATGCGCAGCGCGTTCCTGGCGTATTCGGAGAACATCAGGAAGGTGGCGGTGTAGGGGATCAGACCGCCGTGCAGGCTGATGCCGTTGGCCAGCGCGGTCATGCCGAATTCGCGCACGCCGTAGTGGATGTAGTTGCCGCCGCTGTCCTTGGACACGCTCTTCGATCCGGACCACAGGGTCAGGTTGGAACCGGCCAGGTCGGCCGAGCCGCCGAGCAGTTCGGGCAGCTTCGGCGCCAGCGCCTCGATGCTGTTCTGGCTGGCCTTGCGCGTGGCGATGGTCTCGCCCTTGGCGTTCACCTTATCGATGACGGCGGCGACGTGGGCCTGCCAGTCGGCCGGCAGCTGGCGCTCGATGACGCGGCGCTCGAACTCCGCCGCCAGCTCGGGATGCGCCTTGGCGTAGTGGCTGAACCGGCGCTTCCAGCCTTCCTCCAGCGCCGCGCCCTTGGCGCGTCCGTCCCAGGCTTCATAGACTTCCCGGGGGATCTCGAAGGGCGGGAAGTTCCAGCCGATGTGCGGGCGCGCCGCGGCGATCTCCGCGTCCCCGAGCGGCGAGCCGTGCACGTCGTGGCCGCCGGCCTTGTTGGGCGAACCCATGCCGATCACCGTCTTGCAGCAGATCAGGGTCGGACGGTCCTGGGCTTTCGCTTCTGTAATCGCGCGATTGATCGCCTCCGGGTCGTGGCCGGGGACCTCGGGGATCACGTTCCAGCCGTAAGCCTCGAAGCGCTTCGGGGTGTCGTCGGTGAACCAGCCCTCGACGTGGCCGTCGATCGAAATGCCGTTGTCGTCGTAGAAGGCGATCAGTTTGGACAGGCGCAGGGTGCCGGCGAGCGAGCAGGCCTCGTGCGAGACGCCCTCCATCAGGCAGCCGTCGCCCAGGAAGCAATAGGTGCGGTGATCGACGACGTCGTGGCCGGGGCGGTTGAACTCGGCCGCCAGCAGCTTCTCGGCCAGCGCCATGCCGACGGCATTGGCGATGCCCTGGCCGAGCGGCCCGGTGGTGGTCTCGACGCCCGGCGTGTAGCCGTATTCCGGGTGGCCCGGGGTCTTGCTGTGGAGCTGGCGAAACTGCTTGATGTCCTCGATCGAGAGATCGTAGCCGGTGAGGTGCAGCAGCGCGTAGAGCAGCATCGAACCGTGGCCGTTGGAGAGCACGAAGCGGTCGCGGTCGGGCCAGTGGGGATTGGCCGGGTTGTGCCGCAGGTGGTGGTTCCACAGCACCTCCGCGATCTCGGCCATGCCCATCGGCGCGCCGGGGTGGCCGGAGTTGGCCTTCTGCACGGCATCCATGGCCAGGGCACGGATGGCGCTGGTGAGATTGTTGAACACGGGCGGCTCGAAGTCGCTGAAGGTGGTGGTGGACATCTGGATTCCTCGGTCGGTCGGGCCCGGCGAAGCCGTCGATTATCGGCGAAACCGGGCTGGTTTGGCTAGTGCCATGGAAGGCGGCACCGGTTTTGGCGATTCACGCCCGCTTGCGGTTCTCCATCAGGCGCAGGATCAGCGGCGTGAAGATCAGTTGCATCGACAGTTCCATCTTGCCGCCGGGAACGACGATGATGTTCGGCCGCGACATGAAGGAGTCATGGATCATGTTGAGCAGGTAGGGAAAGTCGATGCCCTTGGGGTTGCTGAAGCGGATCACCACGAAGGATTCGTCCAGCGTCGGGATGTCGCGCGCGATGAACGGGTTGGAGGTGTCCACCGTCGGCACGCGCTGGAAATTGACGTGGGTCTGGGAGAACTGCGGCGTGATGTAGTTCACGTAGTCGGGCATGCGCCGCAGGATGGTGTCGACCACCGCCTCGGTCGAGTAGCCGCGCGAGGTCTTGTCGCGGTGCAGCTTCTGGATCCACTCCAGATTGATGATCGGCACCACGCCGACCAGCAGGTTGGCGTGCCGGGCGATGTTGATCTTGTCGGTCACCACGGCGCCGTGCAGGCCCTCGTAGAACAGCATGTCGGTGCCGCCGGGCAGATCCTCCCAGGGCGTGAAGGTGCCCGGCTCCTGCTTGTAGGGGGCGGCCTCCTCGGCGTTGTGCAGGTACTTCCTGACCCGGCCCGTGCCGGTCTCGCCGTAGGCTCTGAACAGGGACTCGAGTTCTTCGAGCAGGTTGGCTTCCGGGCCGAAATGGCTGAAGTGGTTGTTGCCGGCCTCGGCCGCCTCGGCCATCGCGACCTTCATCTCCTTGCGGTCGTAGCGGTGGAAGGAGTCGCCCTCGATGGTCGCGGCCTGGATGTTCTCGCGGCGGAAGATGTGCTGGAAGGTGCGGGTCACCGACGAGGTGCCCGCCCCCGAGGAACCGGTGATGGCGACGATGGGATGTTTGATCGACATGAAAACTCCTATTGCGTGCGAAACAGCGAGCGCGTGCCGAACAGCGGCGAGTCGAAGTCTGCGGATTCCAGGCCGCTGGCATAGTCGGCGTGGTAGCTCGCGATCCGATCGACCTCGTGCTTGGAGCCGAAGATCAGGGGCACGCGCTGGTGCAGTTCCGAGGGCAGCACCGTCATCAGGCGGTGGCGTCCGGTGGTGGCGGCGCCGCCGGCCTGCTCGACGATGAAGGACACCGGATTGGCTTCGTAGAGCAGGCGCACCCGCCCCGGCTGGTCCGGATCCCGGTTGTCCCTGGGATACATGAAGACGCCGCCGCGCACCAGGATGCGGTAGGTCTCGGCCACCAGCGAGGCGACCCAGCGCATGTTGAAATCCTTGGCCCGGGGCCCGGTCTTGCCGGCCAGGCACTCCTCGACGTAGCGCTTCACCGGCGGCTCCCAGAAGCGCTCGTTGGAGGCGTTGATGGCGAAGACGCTGGTGTCTTCGGGGATGCACATCTTCGGGTGGGTGAGGATGAATTCGCCGATGTCGCGGTCGAGGGTGAAGCCGTTGACGCCGTAGCCGGTGGTCAGCACCAGCAGCGTCGATGGGCCGTAGAGGGCGAAGCCGGCGCAGACCTGCTCGGTGCCCGGCTGGAGAAAGTCCTCGAGCTTGGGCGCCTTGCCCGGCCTCGGACTCCTCAGGATGGAGAAAATGGTGCCGACGGAAAGATTCACGTCGCTGTTGGAGGAGCCGTCGAGCGGATCGAACAGCAGCAGGTACTTGCCGCGCGGATACTTGCCCGGAATGGTGCACAGCGCCTCGTTTTCCCCCGAGACCATGCCGGCCAGATGCCCGGCCCAGCCGTTGGCGCTTTGCATCACCTCGTTGCTGATCACGTCGAGCGGCCTCTGCTCTTCGTTCCGGCTGCCGGCCAGCGCGCCCTTGGCGACGGCGTTGCTGATCACCTTGCAGGCGGTGCTGATGTCGTTCAGCAACCCGGAGAAGTCGCCGGTGGCGTGGGCGTGGCGCCGCTGTTCCTCGATGATGAACTGCGTTAGCGTGATGCGGCCGTGTTGCATGTGTCCCCCTCTTGGTCTGCTGGCGCCCGGTCGTGTTCGCCGAGGTCTTGGCGGGCCGAATTCCCCTCGACCGGAATTTAATGCGCCCGACCCATAAGCGCCATTCACTTTTTCTTATGATAGGAATAAGGCGGGCGAGTTTTTCACCGCGTCAGCTCCAGATAGAGCCTGGGCAGGCGCTCCGGCAGGCGCTCGATCCGATCCAGGACCATGAAGCGGCTGGCGCCGAAGATGGCCGAGACGTAGGCGTCGGCGCCCGGGTCGAGGCTGAAGCAGAAGGTGAACACGCCGGCGGCGGCGAGCTCCTCGACCGCGCGGCGCGCGTCGGCGTGGAGGTAGTGGCCGTCCTCGACATCGACGTCGGCCGGTTCCCCGTCGGTCAGGAGCAAGAGCAGCTTCTTCTCCGACGCGCGTCCGGCCAGGCTGCGGCCGGCGTGGCGCAGCGCCGCGCCCATGCGCGTCGACAGCCCGCCCGCGATGCCCGAGAGCCTGGCCTTGGTCTGCTCGCCCCAGGCCTCGGTGTAGCCCTTGATGTGCAGGTAGTTGAGCTCGTGGCGGCTGTTCGAGGCGAAGCCGGCGATGGCGTAAGGGTCTTCCAGGGCGTCGAGCGCCCAGCCGAGCAGGGACACCGCTTCGCGCGACAGCTCCAGGACGGTGGACTCGGCGCCGGGCGGCGTCTGCTTGACCGATTCCGACAGGTCGAGCAGCACCAGCACCGAGATGTCCCGCTCGTAGGGCTCGGTGCGGGTGTGGATGCGCGGGTCGGGGCTGATGCCGCTGCGAGTGTCGATCATCGCATCGATGGCCGGATCGAGGTCGATCTCCGGCCCCTCCTCCTGGCGGCGGACCAGCTTCTTCCCCTGGGGCTTCAACAGGTCGATCAGGCGCTGCAGCGGCCGCGCCAGCGCCGCGTGCTTTTCCAGCAGGCGGTCGATCACCGTCGGATCGCCCGGTGCCTGCAGCGCCTCATAGACGGTCACCCAGTCGGGGCGGTCGCTGCCCGCCACGTAGTCCCATTCCGGCTGGTGGCGGACGATGGGTCCTGTGACGTCAGCGATGCTGGTCCTGGGATTGGCCACCTGGTGATCCGAGTGGAACTCGTTCTCGTCGTCGGTATCCTCGAGGAAGATCCACAGGTAGCGGTTGTCGTCGCGGTAGCCGATCTCGGTGTCGCGGAAGAACACCTTGGGCGAGCGGAAGTCGGCGTGGTGGATCCGGGTCAGGTAGTCCACCCCGAGTTCGACCGAAATGCCGCCGTCTTCCGGATCCTGCGCCATCTTCTCGTGGAAGCGGTCGACCGCCGCCAGGAGCGCCGGATCTTCGTAGCCGTGCCGCGGATCGAGCAGCGCCAACGACAGCATCGCCGCCAGGTGGCGGATGCAGGAGTGGCCGGGCGGGCAGTCGCCCGGCCGCGGCCTGGGGTGCAGCGCCAGCCACAGCCGGCGCAATCCCGGGTAGCGCTTGATGGCCAGCCATTCGACCCGGGCGTCCTCGAAGGTCTCGATGATCAACTGCTGGTAGCGGTTGAAATTGTCGGCGATCAGCGGCCGGGTCCACAGCCGGTGCGCCGCCAGGTGCGCGATCGCGGCGCGATAGCGGTCGATACCCTCGACCGGCCCCAGATCCTCGTAGGCGTCGGGCAGATGGAAGCCCAGGCGGTCGAGGTGCGGCCAGGACCTGCGCTCGATGTCGAAGGCCTGGGAGTAGGGCGTGAGTTCGTCTTCGAGCGCCCAGAAGCTTTTCAGCGTGAGCTCGAGCTCGCGCTCGTGGTCCGCCAGCAGCGTCCCGTGCCGCTCGCGCATGAGCGCCGCCCGGGCGTCTGCGGCCTGCAGCGAGAAGTAGTCCGCCACCTTATGCAGCTGGCCGCGGTAGCTCTTCAGGCCGTAATCGACCCAGTTCATGACGCCGCCGATGCTCACCTGCGCCAGCAGCGTGTCCACCTGATCGAGGAAGCAGGTCAGCGCGTCGGGCGCCTGTTCGGCGATGCTGCGCACGACGTCGGCATAGACCTGCATCGCTTCGAAGCTCTCCAGGCGCCGGGCCGCCGCAGGCAGTTTGGAAAGGTAGGGCGCGATGGCTTGGGCGGCGCCCGAAGCGGAGAGGCCGCGGGCCATCGCCGCCGCCTCCGGGATCAGCGCCTCGCCGCAGCGCGCAGCGGCCGGCGGCAGGGCCTCCAGGAAGATCAGCGGCAGCTCCTGGCCGCGGCCCAGCGCGCAGACCGCCGAGGCGCCGTCCAGCCAGGCCTCGACGCCGGCGGGCGAGAGCAGGCGTTGCGCTTCGGCCAGGCAGCCGGGAAAGACCTCGTCGATGCGCGCGAAGTTGCAGCGCAGGCGGCCGCGATGAGCGTTGATGTCGTCGGCCACGGCCGATGCCTCAGCCGACGATCAGGTCGATCGCGTGTTCCAGCGTCGAGCGGATGTCGCCGTCGTCGGTGATCGGCCGCACCAGCGCCATGCGGCAGGCGTCGGGCGCGGCCACGCCCTGGACTATCAGCCGGGCGGCATACACCAGCAGACGGGTCGAGATGCCTTCTTCCAGACCGTGCCCCTTCAGGGCCCGGGCGCGGGCGGCGATGGCGACCAGCTTGGCCGCGAGATCAAACGCTATCCCGGCTTCCCGGGCGACGATGGCGGCCTCGGTGTCGGCATCCGCGTAATCGAATTCCAGCGCCGCGAAGCGCTGCTTGGTCGATTGCTTGAGGTCCTTGATCAGGCTCTGGTAGCCCGGGTTGAAGGAGATCACCAGCTGGAAGTCGGGATGGGCGTGGACCAGCTCGCCCTTCTTGTCCAGCGGCAGGACGCGCCGGTAGTCGGTGAGCGGATGGATCACCACCGTGGTGTCCTTGCGCGCCTCGACGATCTCGTCGAGATAGCAGATCGCCCCCAGGCGCGCCGCCAGCGTCAGCGGCCCGTCCTGCCAGCGCGTGCCGTCCCGGTCGAGCAGGAAGCGGCCGACCAGATCGGCGGCGCTCATGTCCTCGTTGCAGGCGACGGTGATGAGCGGCCGGTCGAGCAGCCAGGCCATGTGCTCGACGAAGCGCGACTTGCCGCAGCCGGTCGGCCCCTTGATCATCACCGGCAGGCGGGCGGCGTAGGCCGCCCGGTACAGCTCGACCTCCTTGCCCTGGGCCCGGTAATAGGGTTCGGCGGCGATCCGGTAAGGGTCGATCGCGTCCATGGCCGGATTACTTGTGCGCCTTCAGCGCCTCGCGCCAGCCGGGGTAGAGCTTGTCGGCGTCGGCGTTGAAGGTCTCGAAGGCGCCCTTGAGTTCCGGGTGCTCGCGGGCGTAGTCGACCAGGTTGACCCCCGCCATCCAGGCGTCGCGCGCCTGCTTCAGCGATTTCGCCCCGGCGACGCCGCCGTCCTTGTGGCCGAAGGCGCCGCCGCCCGAGGTCTGGATGACGTTGCAGTGGCCCAGGTTGTCGAAGAAGCCGGGCAGGCGCAGCGCGTTCATGCCGCCGGAGATGATCCCGGTGGTGGCCTTCATGCCCTGCCATTCCTGATGGAAGAACGGGCCGTCGGCGGAGTCGCGCTCCAGCATGTAGGCGATGTTGCGGTCGTCCTTCTCGCTCTCCATCTTGCCGTAGCCCATGGTGCCGACGTGGATGCCCGAGGCGCCCTGCAGGCGGGACATCTTGCAATGGACGAAGGCGGTGTAGCCGCGCTTGCTCTGCGGGCTGGTCACGGCGCCGTGGCCGGCGCGGTGGTAGTGCAGGAACTGGGACGGGAAGCGGCGGCGGCAGGTGGTGATCGCGGTCGGCCCGGCGACGTAGCCGTCGACCAGGAAGGCGACGTGCGCGGCGTTCTCGGCGAAGGTCTCGAGGATGTACTCGCCGCGCGCGATCATCTCGAAGGGGTCGTCGGCGGTGATGTTGGCCGAGAAGATCTTGGCCTCGCCGGTCTTGTCCTGGGCGCGGCGCATGGCGTCGGCGACCAGGCGGATGGTGTCCCTGAGCGGGGCGAACACCTGGTTGCCCTGCGGCTCGTCGTTCTTGATGAAGTCGCCGCCCAGCCAGAACTGGTAGCAGGCGTCGGCGAAGGGCTGCGGCCGCAGGCCGAGCTTGGGCTTGATGATGGTGCCCACCACCATGCCGCCATTGACCAGCGGCCGGCCCAGGGTGCGCCACAGGTCGACGATGTTCACCGCCGGGCCGTCGAACAGCGCCAGGAATTTCGGCGGGATGTAGATGTCGTGCATCTTCGAGTATTCGACGTCGCCCATGCCCTGGTTGTTGCCGATGGTCAGGGTCCACACCGAGGCCAGCATGGCGCGGCCGTCGGTGATGTTGCGGTCGAACAGTTCGACCGGGTAGGCGATCTTGACCAGCTCGCGCGCCTCGTCGATCTCATAGACCAGGGCATCGACGCCGCGGGTGAAGTCGTCGGTGGTGCCGACCTCGACGTTGGTGCCGGTCGAGGATTCCGCGGCGAAGTGGGCGGCGGTGGCGAGAAAGTCGCCGTAGCCGGCCTTGGGCTTCATGATGTAGGCGCACAGCACGTGACGTCCGCCGGCGATCAGGTCGGCCTCCTTCAGATCGAGGCGCGCGTAGCGGTTCGATTGGTCCATGGTTTTCTCCGTCCGGGGTTGATGGGCTCAGCTGTCAAATCTTGATGGCATCATAGTGCGCGCCATCCATAAAAGACATTCACAGATTTTTATGGCAATCATAAGTGGCCGTCCCGGTGCAGGCGCAGCAGATCGTCCAGCCCGACCGCGTCCAGGCCGGGCAGGACGGCGAGCGCGCCGCGGAAATCCTGGCCGCGGGTGTAGTCATTGAGCGTCACCACGGTCGGGACGCCGGCGGCCCGGCTGGCGGCCAGGCCGTTGCCCGAATCCTCCAGGGCCAGGCAAGCGCCGGCGGGCAGAGCCATGCCGGCCAAGACGTAATGGTAGATGTCGGGAGCGGGCTTCTTGGCCGGCACGACGTCGCCGGCGGCGATCAGCTCGAACCAGTTCGTGGCATCCGGCGCCAGGCTGGCCCTGAGCAGGGCGGAGACGTTGTCCGCGCTGGTGGTGGTGGCTACGCCCAGGCGCAGGCCGGCAGCGCGCGCCTGCCCGATCAGCCGCGCGACCCCGGGGCGCAACGGGATGCCGCCCGCCTCGACCCGCGCCAGGTAGTGGCGGGTCTTGTTCCGGTGCAACTCAGCCACGAGGTCCCCAAAATCCGGCCGCAAAGCGTGCTCGGCTTGGAAGCGTTCGCAGTAGTGCCTGATCCGCTCCTTGCCGCCGGTGACGCCCAGCAGCTCGCCGTACAAGGTCTCGTCCCAAACCCAGGGCAGGCCGGCTTCGGAAAAAGCAGCATTGAAGGCCGGCAGATGGCCGTCGCGCTCGGTGTCGGCGAGCGTGCCATCGACGTCGAAGATCAGGGCGGCGAGCTTCATCGGCGGCAGTGTAGCGGCGTCTCGCCATAAGCAATAGTCACAAATTCTTATGCCGATGATAAGCTATCGACTCTTTCCCGGAGACCGTCGATGAAGCACCTCACGCTGCGCCAGCTCAAGGTTTTCGAGGCGGTCGCGCGCCATCTCTCGTTTTCGCGCGCCGCGGAGGAGCTGCACCTCACCCAGCCGGCGGTATCGATGCAGGTGAAGAGCCTGGAGGAAGAGGCCGGCCTGCCGCTCACCGAGCAGGTCGGCAAGAAGATCTTCCTCACCGACGCCGGCGCCGAGCTGGCGCGCCACGCGCGCCTGATCGCGCAGCAGCTGGCGGCGGCGGCGGAGGCGCTGGCGGCGCTGCGCGGCGTGCGCGGCGGCCGTCTGGCGATCGGCGTGGTCAGCACCACCAAGTATTTCGCGCCGCACCTCCTGACGGTGTTCCGCGCCCGCCATCCGGGCATCGAGATCGCGCTGGGCGTGCACAACCGGGAAATGATCGTGCGCCAGCTCGCCGACAACGAGATCGACCTCGCCATCATGGGCCGGGCGCCGCACGAACTGGAGACGGTCGCGGTCGCCTTCGCCGAGAATCCGCTGGTGATCATCGCCGCCCCCGACCACCCGCTGGCCAGGCGGCGGAAAATCGCCGCCGCCGATCTGGCGCGGGAGACCTTCATGATCCGCGAACCGGGCTCGGGCACGCGCAGCACGATGGAGCGCTACTTCGCCGAACAGGGGGTGGCGATCGAGCACACCTTCGAGATGAACAGCAACGAGACGATCAAGCAGGCGGTGATGGCGGGCATGGGTCTTTCCTTCATCTCGGAGAGCACCATCGGCCTGGAACTGGCGGTCGGCCGGCTCACCCGCCTGCGCGTCGCCGGCACCCCGGTGCTGCGCCAGTGGAACGTGGTGCGCCGCGCCGAGAAGCAGCTCCTGCCGCTGGCCCAGGCGTTCCACGACTTCCTGTGCCAGGAGGGAGCGCGGCTGATGCGCGAGGATCAGGAGACCGTCAGGCGGCAGGCGGCCCCTATAATGGCCCGATGATTCCGCGCTTCCATTGCCCGGGCCAGTTCGCCGCCGGCGCCACCATCGCTCTGCCGCCGCAGGCGGAGCAGCACGCGCTGCGCGCACTGCGGCTGCGTCCGGGCGACGAACTGGTGTTGTTCGACGGCGCCGGCGGCGAATGGCCGGGCCGCCTGGTCGAGGCCGGGCGCGGGCTGCGGGTGACCCTGGGCGAATGGCGCGGGGTCGAGCGCGAGGCGCCGCTGGCGCTGACCCTGGTCCAGGCGCTGGCCGCCGCCGACAAGATGGACTGGGTGGTGCAAAAGGCGGTCGAGCTGGGCGCGCAAGCGATCGTGCCGGTGCAGGCCCGGCGCAGCGTGCTGCGCCTAGCCGGCGAGCGCGCCGAGAAGCGCCTGCGCCACTGGCGGCAGGTGCTGGTCTCCGCCTGCGAGCAGTGCGGGCGCAACCGCCTGCCGGGACTCGCCGACGTGGTCGATCTGCCGCACTACCTGGCGCGGCCGGCGAGCGCGCCGGACGAGGCCAGGCTGCTGCTCTCGCCCGGCGCCGGGGTCCGGCTGTCGGCGCTGACGCCGCCGTCAGGGCCGGTGACGCTGCTGGTCGGACCCGAGGGCGGCTTCGACCCGGAGGAGGAGGCCGCGGCGCTCGTCGCCGGCTTCCAGCCGGTGTCCCTCGGCCCGCGCGTGCTGCGCACCGAGACCGCCGGAATCGCCGCGATCGCCGCGATCATGGCTTTGTGGGGAGATTTATGAACCGATTTTTCATATATACCGAGCAAATTCGCTCGGAGCGCCGGTTCCCGGGGGATTTACAAGGGGGCTCGCCCCCTTGTTCCCATCCGGGGGATAAACAAGGGGAGGGTCTCCCCTTGTTCGTACTCTCCCGTTTTTCCGGTCAAAGAGACATACCTGTTCGCTTCCGGCTGCGGCCGGATTAGGAGGGGGAATGTTCGAATCCGCGGAACTGGGTCACAGCATCGACAAGAAGCGCTATTCGAAGATCGTGCCGACGCTGCGCGCCGACCTGCTCGACGCGCAGTACGACCTCAAGCAGAGCGGGCGCTTCCCGGTCATCATCCTGGTCAACGGCGTCGAAGGCGCCGGCAAGGGCGAGACCGTGAATCTGCTCAACGAGTGGATGGACCCGCGCTTCATCGAGACCCACGCCTTCGGCAATCTCAGCATTGAGGAGCGCGAACGGCCGCCGATGTGGCGCTTCTGGCGCGCCCTGCCGCCCAAGGGCAAGATCGGCATCCTGTTCGGCAACTGGTACGCCGACCCGATCACCCGGCACGCGCTGGGCAAGATCGAGCGCGACGAACTCGACTGGCATCTGGCCGAGATCAACCGTTTCGAGAAAATGCTCGCCGACGAGGGGGCGCTGCTGTTCAAATTCTGGTTCCATCTCGCCAAGGACGCGCAGAAGAAGCGCTTGAAGTCCCTGGAGAAGGATCCCAAGACGCGCTGGCGCATCACCGCGGACGACTGGCGCGCCTACAAGAACTACGACGCCCACATCGAGGCGAGCCAGCACACCCTGCGCCAGACCAGCCAGGGTCACGCGCCCTGGACCGTGGTCGACGGCTCCGACGAACGCTACCGCTCGGTCACCGTCGGCACCGTCCTGCTCGAATCGATCAGGAAGCGCCTGGCCTGGGAGGGCGACACCACGCGCCGCATCACCGCGGCGCCGATCGTCCAGCCGATCGACCGCAGCAACCTCTTGAACCGGCTCGACCTCTCCAGGCGGATCGGCAAGCGCCGCTACGCCGAGGAGCTGGAAACCTGGCAGGGCCGGCTGAACCTGCTGACCCGCCACCCTAAGTTCCGCGAGCTGTCCCTGATCGTGGCGTTCGAGGGCAACGACGCCGCCGGCAAGGGCGGCGCCATCCGCCGCATCACCGGGGCGCTCGACGCGCGCCAGTACCAGATCGTGCCGGTCGCCGCACCGAGCGAGGAAGAGCGCGCCCAGCCCTATCTCTGGCGCTTCTGGCGGCACGCGCCGCGGCTGGGACGGATCGCCATCTTCGACCGCTCCTGGTACGGCCGGGTGCTGGTCGAACGGGTCGAGGGCTTTTGCTCCGAGCCCGACTGGATGCGCGCCTACGCCGAGATCAACGACTTCGAGGAGCAGCTCGCGGTGGCCGGCGCCGTGGTGGTCAAGTTCTGGCTGGCGATTTCCGCCGAGGAGCAGCTGCGCCGCTTCAAGGAGCGCGAGGATACCCGCTTCAAGCGCTTCAAGATCACCGAAGACGACTGGCGCAACCGCGACAAGTGGCCGCTCTACGAGGCGGCGGTGTGCCACATGGTCGACCGCACCAGCACCGAGATCGCGCCCTGGACCCTGGTCGAGGCCAACGACAAGAACCACGCCCGGATCAAGATCCTGAAGACGCTGTGCGCGGCGCTGGAGGCTGCGCTGAGAGACAAGGGCTGATAGTATTCCGACGACGACGAAGGGGAGCGGCATGGCGGCACAGGAGGATATCGCTGACGGCGGCGCCGGTCTGGTGGCTTGGGTGCGCCAGGCGGCGCCCTACATCCACGCCTTCCGCGGCCGCACCTTCGTCATCGCCTTCGGCGGCGAGGTGTTCGGCGGCGGCCCCGAAATCGCCCAGTCGCTGGCGCAGGATCTCAACCTGCTGGAGAGCCTGGGCATCCGCCTGGTGCTGGTGCATGGCGCGCGGCCGCAGATCGACGCCGAAATGCAGCGGCGCGGCCTCAAGCCGCGCTTCCACAAGGGCGTGCGGGTGACCGACGCCGCCGCGCTGGAGTGCGTGAAGAGCGCCATGGGCGTGGCCCGGATCGAGATCGAGGCGCTGCTCTCCCAGGGCCTGCCCAACACGCCGATGGCCGGCGCCTGGATGCGCATCACCGGCGGCAACTTCATCACCGCCAAGCCGGTCGGCGTCGTCGGCGGCATCGATTACCAATACACCGGCGCCGTGCGCAAGATCATCAGCGAGGAGATCCGCGCCGATCTCGATCAGCAGAACGTGGTGCTGATCACTCCGCTCGGGGTCTCGCCTACCGGCGAGATCTTCAACCTCGCCTGGGAGGAGGTGGCCGAGGCGGTCGCCGTCTCGCTCCAGGCGGACAAGCTGATCTTTCTCTGCGCCGCGCGGGGCGTGGTCGACAAGCGGGGGGATCTGCTCGAGGCGATCACCGCGGACGAGGCCGAGCGCCTGCTCTCCCGCCGGGTCAAGCAGGCGCCCGAGCTGGCGCGGGTGCTGCCCGGCGCGCTGTCCGCCTGCCGCGCCGGCGTCTCGCGCGTGCATTTCATCGACAGCCGCGCCGACGGCGCGATGCTGATGGAGTTCTTCACCCGCGCCGGGGTCGGCACGGTGATGACCCGGGCACCGCTGGCGCGGCTGCGCGAAGCCACGATCGACGACGTCGGCTCGGTGCTCGCCCTGATCGCCCCGCTCGAAGCCGACGGCACCCTGGTCAAGCGCGGCCGCGAGCGCATCGAGATGGAGATCGGGCGCTTCTCGGTGCTCGACCACGACGGCGTGATCATCGGCTGCGCCGCGATCTATCCCTTCGGCCGCGAGATGGCCGCCGAGATGGCCTGCCTCGCCGTGATGCCCGAATACCGGCGCAGCGGCTACGGCGACCAGCTGATGAAGCACATCGCGGCCAGGGCGAAGAAGCAGAAGCTGAAGCGGCTGTTCGTGCTGACCACGCGCACCGCGCACTGGTTCATCGAGCGCGGCTTCACCGAAACCGGCGTCGAGGAATTGCCCGAGGCCAAGCGCGAACTCTACAACTATCAGCGGCGCTCGAAGGTGCTGGTGAAGAGCCTCTGAGTCTTCCCGGCGGCCGGTCGAACGGCTTGCCAAGGTCATATGGCGGCCGCACAATGCCGGTTGAGTCTTCAGCAGCCACGAGCCGGCACGATGTTCGAAACTCTGCGCACCCTGCTGCATTCCCTGCGCTTCCGCCTGGCGATCGCCAGCAGCGCGGTGCTGGTGGTCGTGCTGCTCCTGGTGGCCGGCAACGGCGTGCGCCTGCTCGACCGGACGCTGACGGCGCAGCAGGACGGGCAGCTGACCCGGATGCAGGGCCTGTTCAACGCCACCCTGGCCGAACCGCTCGAGCACCGCGACCTTCCCGCGCTGACGGCGCTGCTGGGCCGGCTGCGCCAGGGCGGCGGCATCGACTATCTGGTGCTGCGGGACGCAAAGGGCGCCGTCGTCGCCAGCGTCGGCTGGGATCCGGCCAGCCCGCTGCCGCCGCGCCGCGCCAGCTACGCCGAACTGCCGGCCGGGGCCAAGCGCTTCGACGGCGTTTGCACGATACGCCTCGGCAGCCTGATGCTCGGCCGCCTGCACTACGGCATCCCGGTCGGCTACGCGCACGCGGCGAAGAGCCAGTTGCTCTTTCAGAGCACGCTGATCGGCTGGTCGTCCCTGATCTTGAGCGCGATCGCGCTGATCGCGATCGGGCGCTGGCTGACGCGCGATCTGCGCCGCTTGCAGCGCGGCGTCGCGGCCCTGCAGCGGGGCGAATCCTCGGTCAAGCTGGCGATCTCGGGCAGCGGCGAGATCGCCGAATTGACGCGCGCCTTCAACCAGATGGCGGAGACGCTGGACGAACGCGTCCGCGCCTTGCAAAAGAGCGAGGCGCACTTTCACGCGATCGCCGACTACACCTTCGGCGCCGAGGCCTGGCTCGATCCGCAGGGCCGGCTGATCTGGGTGAACCGCTCGGTCGAGCGGGTCACCGGCTATACCCCGCAGGAATGCCTGGCCGCCAAGAACGTGGTCGAGCTGCTGGTCTACGAGAAGGACCGCGGCTACCTGCTCTCCCAGGGCCGGAAAGCCCTCCAGGGCGGCCAGGGGCAGAATTTCGAGATCCGCCTGCAGCGCAAGGACGGCGCGGTGATCTGGGTCGCCCTCAATTGGCAGGCGATCTACGATGCGGCGGGCGGCTATCAGGGCGTGCGCGTCTCGGTGAACGAGATCCAGGCGCGCAAGGAGGCCGAGCTGCGCCTGCTCGAGACCGTGGCCGAGCTGCGCCGCGCCCAGGGCCTCTCCGGCGCCTACCTGCGCCGCAGCAACGAGGAGCGGGCGCGGCTGGCAGCGCTGCTCGACGTGCTGCACATCGGCGTCCTGTTCGTCGACACCGATCATCGGGTGATCTACTGCAACGACCCCTACCGCAGCATCTGGGGTTTTGCCCACGACGAGAACCTGGCCGGCATGCGCGAGAGCGTGCTGCTCGAGCGGAGCGCGTCGCTGCGCCTGGACAATGCCGCCTTCCTGGTGCATCTGGCGCAGGTGGAGGCGAGCACCGAGACCAGCGCGCCGTTCGAGATCACGCTGGTCGACGGCCGCGTCATCACCGAGATCTCGACCCTGGTGCAGGGCACGGAGGCCGGCCGTCACATCGGCCGGGTGTGGACCGTCGAAGACGTCACCGAGCGCAAGGAGACCGCCGAAAGGCTGACCCAGCTCGCCACCCGCGATCCGCTCACCAATCTCTACAACCGCCGCCGCTTCCACGAGGAGCTGGAGCGCATGCTGCCCGATGCCGCCCGGCGCGGCGGCCAGGTCGGTCTGCTGGCGATCGACCTCGACGGCTTCAAGCCGGTGAATGACCGCTTCGGCCACCAGGCCGGCGACGAGGTGCTGGTCACCCTCGCCCAGGAGGTCAGCGCCACCATCCGCCGCAACGAGATGTTCTTCCGCCTGGGCGGCGACGAGTTCGCCGTGCTCGCCTCGGACAGCACCGAGGAGGACATGGTCGGCCTGGCCCGCCGGGTCGGCAGCCGCATCGCCGAGACCCGCTTCGTCTTCGAGGGCCAGCCGACGCAGCTTTCCGCCAGCCTGGGCATCGCCCTCTACCCGGCGCACGCGGGCACCGCCGAGTTGCTCGTGGCATACGCCGACCAGGCCATGTACCAGGCCAAGAGCGGCGGCAAGAACGGCTGGCAGGTGTATCGCAAGGCGGTCCGGCGCTGATCGGAGGCGGCGATTCGCGCTACAATCCGCCGTCGCTATCAAGCAAAAGGAGACCCCATGGCACGCATGGTCAAATGCATCAAGCTCGGCCGCGAGGCCGAAGGCCTCGACTTCCCGCCGATGCCCGGAGAGGTCGGCAAGCGGATCTACGAGAACGTCTCCAAGGAGGCCTGGCAGCAGTGGGTCAAGCAGCAGACCATGCTGATCAACGAGAACCGCCTCAATCTGGCCGACGCCCAGGCGCGCAAGTATCTCGCAGAGCAGGTGCAGAAGCACTTTTTCGGCGACGGCTCGGACAAGATTTCGGGCTTCGTGCCGCGGTAGCCCACGCGGTGCCCGGTAGCGGCATTTGCCCGCCGGGCGCCACCCCGTGAAGGCGGTCCAGAGAAAGGGCCGCGGCAGCCTGGATCGCCGCGCTGCGCGTTCCGTTAAGTCTCCCCTGCGTCGTTGCGAGCCGAAGGCGAAGCAATCCAAGATCGCCGCGCTGCGCTCGCGATGACGGTATTGGCGGGGGGAAGGCGGGCGCCGCCGCCGGGCCGCCCCAAGGCGGGGCCAGCGTAAGACATGGAGTCCCGCAGGGACGAACCTCCGTCACCCCCTCCCCCGGGGAGGGGGCCGGGGGGAAGGCGGGCGCCGCCGTCGGGCCGCCCCAAGGCGGGGCCAGCGTAAGACATGGAGTCCCGCAGGGACGAACCTCCGTCACCCCCTCCCCCGGGGAGGGGGCCGGGGGGAAGGCGGGCGCCGCCGCCGGGCCGCCCCAAGGCGGGGCCAGCGTAAGACATGGAGTCCCGCAGGGACGAACCTCCGTCACCCCCTCCCCCGGGGAGGGGGCCGGGGGGTAGGCGGTAACTCAGCCCGCCACTTCCCGCTCGATCGCCTCCAGGCCGATGTGGCGGACGTCGCGCCCCTTGGCCATATACACCACGTATTCGGAGATGTTCTTGGCGTGGTCGCCGATGCGCTCGATCGACTTGGCGATGAACATCAGGTCGATCGAGCGCGAGATGGTGCGCGGATCTTCCATCATGAAGGTGATCAGCTGGCGCATCACGCTCTTGAACTCGGTATCGACCTCCTTGTCCTGGCGCACCACCTGGGCGGCGGCGGCCAGGTCCATGCGGGCGTAGGCGTCGAGCGCCATGCGCAGCATGCCGACGGCGTCTTCCGCCATGTGGCCGAGATCGATGCGCGGCATCAGGGCGGCGCCGGCGTCGTGGATGGATTTCCCCACCTTGGCGATTTTCTTCGCCTCGTCGCCGATCCGTTCCAGGTCGGTGATGGTCTTCACCACCATCATCACCATGCGCAGGTCCACCGCCGTCGGCTGGCGCCTGGCGATGATCTGGGTGCAGGCCTCATCCAGTTCGACCTCGAGGCGATTGACCTGATGGTCGTTGTCGATGGTCTGGTCCAACAGATGCGGGTCGCCTTCGATCAGTCCCTTCATGGCCTGGACGATCTGCTGCTCGACCAGCCCGCCCATCTGCAGCACGCGGGTGCGGATGTTTTCGAGATCGGTGTCGTACTGCTTGACGATGTGTTCGTGGCTCATGGCGGCAATTTCCAGTGTCCGGTTTGCGAAATCTACCAGAACATTATGAAGCAATTGTTGCGGATGCGCGCCGCAGCGTTTTCACGCCCCCGGGCGTGGCCAAGAGCAGCAGGTCGGCGCCGCGCAGCGCGAACAGGCCGTTGGTGACGACGCCGGGGATCTGGTTGATGCGGGTCTCGAGCGCCACCGGGTCGGCGATGGCGAGGCCGTGCACGTCCAGGATCAGGTTGCCGTTGTCGCTGACGAAGCCCTCGCGCAGCCGCGCCTGACCGCCCAGCCGGGCCAGCTCCCGGGCGACGTGGGCGCGGGCCATCGGAATGACCTCCACCGGCAGCGGGAAGCGGCCCAGGGTGGCGACCAGCTTGCTCTGGTCGCAGACGCAGACGAAGGTCCGGGCCACCGCCGCGACGATCTTCTCGCGGGTGAGCGCGCCGCCGCCGCCCTTGATCATCATCAGCTCGGCGTCGATCTCGTCGGCGCCATCGACGTAGATCGGCAGCTCGGAGACCTCGTTCAGGTCGAGCACCCTGATGCCGTGGCCCTCCAGCCGCTTCCGGCTGGCGTCGGAGCTGGCCACCGCGCCCAAGATCCTGTCCCTGATCGCCGCCAGCTCGTCGATGAAGAAGTTCGCCGTCGAGCCGGTGCCGACGCCGATGATCGCGGCGGCGCCGATGTTGGCCGCGACGTAGTCGCGCGCCGCGCGCGCCACCGCCTGTTTCAGTTCGTCCTGGGTCATCTCGTTTCCTCGTTCATTTCTTGCGCTTGGGCGGCAGGTCGGTGCAGGTGCCGTGGGCGGCCTCGGCGGCCAGGCCGATCGACTCGCCCAGGGTCGGGTGCGGGTGGATGGTCTTGCCGATGTCCACGCTGTCGGCGCCCATCTCGATGGCCAGTGCCACTTCGCCGATCAGGTCGCCGGCGTTCGGGCCGACGATGGCGCCGCCGATGATCCTGCCGCTGGCCTGATCGAACAGCAGCTTGGTGAAGCCGTCGTCGGCGCCGTTGGCGATGGCGCGGCCGGAGGCCGCCCAGGGGAACAGGCCCCGCTCGTAGGCGAGGTTCCGAGCCTTCGCCTGGTCTTCGGTCACGCCCACCCAGGCGATCTCCGGATCGGTGTAAGCCACCGAGGGGATCACCGCGGCGTCGAAGAAGGACTTCATCCCGGCCGCGGCCTCGGCGGCGACGTGGCCCTCATGCACCGCCTTGTGCGCCAGCATCGGCTGGCCGACGAGGTCGCCGATGGCGAAGATGTGCGGCACGTTGGTGCGCATCTGGCGATCGACCGGGATGAAGCCGCAGCCGTCGACGGCGACGCCGGCGCGGTCGGCGTCCAGCCCGGCGCCGTTGGGCGTGCGCCCGACCGCGACCAGGATCCGGTCATAGACCTGGGCCCCCGGCGGCGCCTGCTTGCCCGCGAAGCTCACCTTGAGTCCCGCGGCTACGACCTCGACGGCGGTGACCCGGGTCTCCAGCATCACGCGCTCGAAGCGCTTGGCGTTCTTCTTCTCGAACACCTTGACCAGGTCGCGGTCGGCGCCCGGCATCAGGCCGTCTTGCATCTCCACGACGCTGATCTTCGCGCCCAGGGCCGAATACACGGTGGCCATCTCCAGGCCGATGATGCCGCCGCCGATCACCAGCAGGTGCTCGGGCACGCCGGCCAGTTCGAGTGCGCCGGTGGAGTCTATGATGCGCGGATCCTCGGGCACGAAGGGCAGCCGCACCGGCCGGCTGCCGGCGGCGATGATCGCGTTCTTGAACCTCACCACCTTTTGTCCGCCCTCGGCCGCCACCGCCAGATGATGCGGATCGAGGAAGCGGCCGAGGCCCTGGAGCACCGTCACCTTGCGCGTCTTGGCCATCGCGGCGAGGCCGCCGGTGAGCCTGGCGACGACCGCATTCTTGTGCGCGCGCAACTTGTCGAGATCGACCGTCGGTGCCGCGAAGGTGACGCCCAGCTTCGAAAAGTGCGCCGCCTCCTCCATCACCGCCGCGACGTGGAGCAGCGCCTTCGAGGGAATGCAGCCGACGTTGAGGCAGACGCCGCCCAGGGCGGCGTAGCGCTCGACCAGCAGCGTCGAAAGGCCCAGGTCCGCGGCGCGGAAGGCGGCCGAGTAGCCGCCCGGGCCCGCGCCCAGGATCAGCAGATCGCACTCGAGATCGGCGCTCGCCTGCACGGCTTGAGGCGCCTGTGCCGGGATCGGTGCGGGGGCAGAAACTGGGACGGGAGAGGCGGACGGAACTGCGGACGGAGCGGCGGCGGGAGTTGCAGCCTCGGCCGCCTCTGCCGCTTCGAGCAGCAGCACCGGCGTGCCCCGGGATACTCTGTCGCCGACCTTGAGCTTCACTTCCCTGACCACGCCGGCGGCCGGGGAGGGCACCTCCAGCGTCGCCTTGTCGGACTCCAGCGTCAAGAGCGGATCTTCCACCTTGATGCTGTCGCCGGCTTTCACCAAGACCTCGATCACCGGCACGTCGTGGAAATCGCCGATGTCCGGCACCGTCACTGATATCAGTTGGCTCATCTCTAGTTCCTAGAGCATCGTCCGGCGCATATCGCCGAGCAATTGTCCGAGCAGCGCGGTGAACCGCGCCGCGGTGGCGCCGTCGATGACGCGGTGGTCGTAGGAGAGCGACAGCGGCAGCACCAGGCGCGGGACGAAGGCTTTGCCGTCCCACTTGGGCTTGAGCTCGCTCTTCGAGACGCCGAGGATCGCCACCTCCGGGGCATTGATGATGGGCGTGAAGGCGGTGCCGCCGATGCCGCCCAAGGACGAGATCGAGAAGCAGCCGCCCTGCATTTCGGCGGCGGTGAGCTTGCCCTCGCGCGCTCGCTTCGACAGCTCGGCCATGTCGCGGGCGATCTCCAGCACGCCCTTCTTGTCGGCGTCGCGGATCACCGGCACGACCAGGCCGCTCGGCGTGTCGGCGGCGAAGCCGATGTGGCAATAGCGCTTCAGCACCAGCTTGTCGCCGTCGAGCGAGGCGTTGAATTCCGGATGAATCTTCAGGGCCGAGACCACCGCCTTGATCAGGAAGGCGAGCAGGGTCAGCTTGGGCCGGTCCGGGGCGGAGGACTTCTCCTGGTTCAGTTCGACCCGGAAGGCCTCCAGCTCGGTGATGTCGGCCTCGTCGAACTGGGTGACGTGCGGGATCATCACCCAGTTGCGGTGGAGGTTGGCGCCGGAGAGCTTCCTGATGCGTGACAGCGGCTGCACCTCGACCGGGCCGAACTTGGCGAAGTCGACCTGGGGCCAGGGCAGGAGATCCAGGCCGGCGCCGGCAGATGCCTGGGTCGGCGCCGAGGTCGAGGCGAGTGCGGCCTTGACGTAGCCCTGCACGTCTTCCTTGAGAATGCGGCCCTTGGGGCCCGAGCCCTTCACCTTGGCGACATCGACGCCCAGCTCGCGCGCGAAATGACGTATCGAGGGACTGGCGTGGGCGCGGGCGGCGGGAGCGGCCTCGGCTGCGGCTGGGGAAGGGAGCGCGGGGGCCGGCGCCGCGGCGACCGGGGCGGCAGCCGGGGGCGGGGCTGGCACGGCGGACGCCGGCGCCGGGCTCGGCTCAACTGCGGGCTGAGCTGCGGGCTGAGCTGCGGCTTGGGAGACGGCCGCCGCTGCGGGTTCGGACTCGGCGGCGCTCTCCAGGGTCAGCACCAGCGTGCCCGCGGACACCTTGTCGCCGAGCTTGAGCTTCACTTCCTTGACCACGCCCGCGGCGGGCGAGGGCACCTCCATCGCCGCCTTGTCGGACTCCAGCATCAGCAGCGGGTCTTCCGCCTTGATGACGTCGCCGGGCTTGACCAGCACCTCGATCACCGGCACGTCGTGAAAATCGCCGATGTCCGGCACCTTGACTGCTATGGTCTGCGACATGGGGGCTCCTAGACCGTGACGGGGTTGGGCGTGTTCGGATCGATGCCGTACTTGGCGATCGCTTCGGACACCCGGCTGGGCTCGATCTGGCCCTCGTCGGCCAGCGCCTTCAGCGCGGCGAGCGCGACGAAGTGGCGGTCTACCTCGAAGAACTGGCGCAGCTTCTCGCGCGTGTCCGAGCGGCCGAAGCCGTCGGTGCCGAGCACCACGTAGCGGCGCGGCACGAAGGCGCGGATCTGCTCGGGCAGCGCGCGCACGTAGTCGGTCGAGGCGATCACCGGGCCGCGCGTGTCCGCGAGGCAGCGCTCGACGTGGGAGAGGCGGGGCGCGGCCTGGGGGTTCAACAGGTTCCAGCGCGCTGCCGCCCGGCCGTCGCGGCTGAGTTCGGAGAACGAGGGGCAGCTCCAGATGTCGGCGTCCACTGCCCAGTCCCGGCGCAAGAGCTCGGCCGCCGCGATCACCTCGCGCAGGATCGCTCCAGAGCCCAGGAGCTGCACGCGCGGCCCGTTGCTCGCCGCGCCCTTGGCGAACAGGTACATGCCCTTCAGGATGTCACGCTCGGAACCCTCGGGCATGGCCGGGTGCTCGTAGTTCTCGTTCAGCAGCGTCAGGTAGTAGAACACGTCCTCCTGCTCGCGGTACATCCGGCGCAGGCCGTCGGCGACGATCACCGCCACCTCGTAGGAGAAGCTCGGGTCGTAGGAGACGCAGTTGGGGATCAGCGCCGACTGCACGTGGCTGTGGCCGTCCTCGTGCTGCAGCCCTTCGCCGTTGAGGGTGGTTCTGCCCGAGGTGCCGCCCAGCAGGAAGCCGCGGCAGCGCGAGTCGCCGGCCGCCCAGGCCAGGTCGCCGAAGCGCTGGAAGCCGAACATCGAGTAGTAGATGAAGAAGGGCATCATCTGCACGCCGTGCGTGCTGTAGGAGGTTGCGGCGGCCATCCAGCTGGCCATGGCGCCGGCCTCGGTGATGCCCTCCTGGAGGATCTGGCCGTCCTTAGACTCCTTGTAGAACATCAGCTGGTCGGCGTCCTGGGGCGTGTAATTCTGGCCCACCGAGGACCAGATGCCGAGCTGGCGGAACATCCCCTCCATGCCGAAGGTGCGCGACTCGTCGGCGACGATGGGCACGACGTGGCGGCCGACCTTCTTGTCCTTGACCAGGATGTTCAACAGGCGCACGAAGGCCATCGTGGTCGAGAACTCGCGGCCGTCGCCGGAGGCCTTGAGCAAGGCCTCGAAGGCCGGCAGTCCCGGCACGTCCAGCGGCTCGGCGCGCAATCTGCGCTCGGGCAGGAAGCCGCCCAGCGCCATGCGCCGCTCGCGCATGTAGGTGATCTCGGGCGAGTCCTCCGACGGCAGGATGTACTCGAGCTTCTCCACCTGTTCGTCGGTGAGCGGCAGCTCGAAGCGGTTGCGGAAGGCGATCAGCGAGGTGGTGCCCATCTTCTTCTGCTGGTGGGTGATGTTCTGCGCCTCGCCCGACTCGCCCATGCCGAAGCCCTTGATGGTCTTGGCCAGGATCACCGTCGGCTGGCCCCGGTGGGCCATCGCCGCGGCGTAGGCGGCGTAGATCTTGTGCGGGTCGTGGCCGCCGCGGTTCAGGCGCCAGATGTCGTCGTCCGACCAGTTGGCGACCATCGCGCGCAGCTCCGGATACTTGCCGAAGAAGTGCTCGCGGACGTAGGCGCCGTCCTTGGACTTGAAGGTCTGGTAGTCGCCGTCCACGCATTCCTCCATGCGCTTTTGCAGGATGCCGGTCTTGTCCTGGGCGAGCAGCACGTCCCAGTAGCCGCCCCAGATCACCTTGATGACGTTCCAGCCGGCGCCGCGGAAGTCGGCCTCGAGCTCCTGGATGATCTTGCCGTTGCCGCGCACCGGGCCGTCCAGGCGCTGCAGGTTGCAGTTGATCACGAAGATCAGGTTGTCGAGATTCTCGCGGCCGCCCAGGCCGATCGCGCCCATCGATTCGGGCTCGTCCATCTCGCCGTCGCCCATGAAGGCCCAGACCTTGCGGTTCTCGGTCCTGGCGATGGCGCGGTCGTGGAGGTACTTCATGAAGCGCGCCTGGTAGATCGCCTGCAGCGGACCCAGACCCATCGACACCGTCGGGAACTGCCAGAAGTCGGGCATCAGCCAGGGATGCGGGTAGGAGGACAGACCCTTGCCGCCGACCTCGCGGCGGAAGTTGTCCATCTGCTCGCGCGACAGGCGGCCGAGCATGAAGGCCCGGGAATAGATGCCCGGCCCGGAGTGGCCCTGGATGTATACCAGGTCGCCGCCGTGATCTGCGGAGGGAGCGTGCCAGAAGTGGTTGAAGCCGACGTCGTAGAGCGTCGCGGCCGAGGCGAAACTGGCGATGTGGCCGCCCAGGCCGGAGTTGTTCCGATTGGCGCGCAGCACCATCGCCAGCGCGTTCCAGCGCACGTACGAACGGATGGTGTTCTCCAGTTCGTGATTGCCCGGACTGGGTTCCTCCTTGCCGACGGGAATGGTGTTGAGATAGGCGGTGGTGGCCTTGTAGGGCAGGTTGATGCCCTCGCGGCGCGCCCGCTCGACCAGCTTCTCGATCAGGAAGTGGGCGCGCTCGGGGCCCTCCTGCTCGATCACGCCGGTCAGCGCTTCCAGCCATTCCTGGGTTTCCTGCGCGTCGGGGTCGTCGACGGGTGGGCTCTCGGGTACGGCGGACATGATCATCTCCTCTTGGAAGTGTCGCCCGTTTCTCGGCGGGCGATTTTCGGACAGCTTAATACGAACCGCGCCGACGTGGTCGGCCCGGGGCGAACGGGGTTAAAGCGTTTTCCGCATTATAAAAGGCACATCCGCATTGCGCAATATGGCCGCTCGCCCGCGCTTCCGGCGCTGGCCGCGAGCGCCCACTTGACGCATATCAAGCCCGCGCGAGCCCCGAGGCAATAATCTGTAAAATCGTCAAACTTTTGAAAGCAAGCAAACATGGCAGCAACCCAACCCTCGCCGTCACACTCCCGGCAGCTCCTCTCGGGCAACGAAGCGATCGCGCGCGCCGCCTGGGAGTCCTGCGTCAGGGTGGCCTCGGCCTATCCGGGCACGCCCTCGACCGAGATGCTGGAGAACCTCGCCCGCTATCCCGACACCTATACCGAGTGGTCGGTCAACGAGAAGGTCGCGCTGGAGGTCGCCATCGGCGCCTCGATGGCCGGTTCGCGCTCGTTCTGCGCGATGAAGCACGTCGGCTTGAACGTCGCGGCGGACCCGCTGATGACCCTGACCCTGACCGGCGCCGCCGGCGGCATGGTGATCGCGGTGGCCGACGACGTCGGCCTGTCCTCCTCGCAGAACGAACAGGATTCGCGCTTCTGGGGCCGCTTCGCGCATCTGCCGCTGCTCGAACCGGCCGACTCGCAGGAAGCCTACGACCTGGTCCGGGCCGGCTACGAGCTGTCGGAGCGCTTCCAGGTGCCGGTGCTGCTGCGCCTGACCACGCGCATCTGCCACGTCAAGGGCATGGTCACGGTGGGCGAACGGGGGGCGCATGCCTCCGCCGGCTTCGTCAAGGATGCCCGCCGCTGGGTGATGGTGCCGGGCAACGCCAAGGCGCGCATTCCGCTGATGTACGAGCGCGAGGAGAAGCTGCGCGCCGAGGCGGAGACCTCGCCCTTGAATTATGTCGTCGAAGGTGCCGACCGCCGCGTCGGTTTCATCGCCACCGGGCCGGCCTGGATGCACGTGCAGGAGGCCTTCCCGGATGCGCCGGCGCTGAAGCTGGGGCTGTCCTACCCGGCGCCGCTGGAAAAGATCCGCGCCTTCGCCGCCGGCGTCGAGCGCCTGTTGGTGGTCGAGGAGACCGAGCCGCTCCTGGAGATGGAGCTGAAGGCCGCCGGCATAGACTGCCACGGCAAGGACCTGCTGCCCAAGATCGGCGAGCTGGCCCCGGAGATACTGAAGCCCGCGGTCGCCCGCCTGCTCGGCGAGACGCTGCCGGTGCCGGCGACCAAACCGGCCCAGGTGTTTCCCCGGCCGCCGACGATGTGCGTCGCCTGCCCGCACCTCGGCGTCTATTACACGCTGGCGCAGCTCAGGAACGTCACCATCGCCGGCGACATCGGCTGCTACACGCTGGGCGCCGGCCATCCCTGGCACGCGCTCGACTCGACCATCTCGATGGGCGCCTCGATGGGCGTGGCGCTCGGCCTCGACAAGGGCAGGAGCGAGTCCGACCGCGACAAGAAGATCGTCGCCGTGATCGGCGACTCGACCTTCCTGCACATGGGCATGCAGGGCCTGCTCGACATCACCTACAACCGGGGGAATGTCACCGTCCTGCTCCTCGACAACCGCACCGTCGGCATGACCGGCGGCCAGGACAACCCGGCCACCGGCCGCGACATCCGCGGCGAGGCGGCGCCGCGGGTGGACTTCGTCAAGATCTGCGAGGCGCTGGGCGTCAAACCCGAGCGCATCCGCAAGGTCGATCCCTACCAGTTGCCGGTGCTGTTCAAGGCGCTGCGCGAGGAGACCAAGATCCCCGAGCCCTCGGTCATCATCACCGACCGTCCCTGCGTGCTGATCGACGACTTCAAGCGCCAGAGCCCCTACGTCGTAGACGCCGACAAGTGCACCGGCTGCGGCAACTGCGTCGACATCGGCTGCCCGGCGATCCACGTCAAGCGGCGCGAGAAGGCGGTCAAGCCCTCGGGCAAGGAAGTCGAACTGCAGTTCGTCGGCATCGAGACCGCCGCCTGCACCGGCTGCGGCCTCTGCGTCCAGCCCTGCGCGCCGGGCGCCATCGTCGCCGCGGCGACGCTCGCATCGATCAACGTCTTGAAGAAGCATTGAGGAAATTGCATGAAAAATGAAGTGACCAACATCCTGGTCGTCGGCATCGGCGGCCAGGGCGTCATGACCGCCACCGAGATCCTCGCCGAAGCGGCGATCTCGCTCGGCCACGACGTCAAGAAGACCGAAGTCGCCGGCATGGCCCAGCGCGGCGGCGTCGTTTCCTCGCACCTGCGCTTCGGCGAAAGAGTGCTCTCGCCGCAGATCGCGCCGGGCGAGGCCGACCTGATCGTCGGCTTCGAGTCGGCCGAGGCGCTGCGCTGGATCCACTACCTCCGGCCGGGCGGACGGGTGCTGATGAACACCGCGCGGCTGGTGCCGCCGGTGGTCAGCGGCGGCCTCTACGAATATCCCGCAGATCCCGTCGCAGAGATCCGCGCGCTGGGCATCGAGGTGCACGCCTTCGACGCCATGGCCATCGCCCTGGAGCTGGGCGACGTGCGCCTGGGCAACAGCGTGATGCTGGGCGCCATCGCCGACCACCTGCCGTTCTCCGCCGAGGTGCTGCTGGAATTCATCCTGCGCCGCTTCACGGCGAGGAAGCCCGCGATGGTCGAGGCCAATGCCAAGGCCTTCGCCGGCGGCCGCGCCGCCGTGGCTTCTTCGGCCGCGCCCGCGGCGGCGCTCGCCTGATGAGCGCCGTGCTGCTCGACGGCAACGCCCTCTCCGCCAGCATTCGCGCCGGCCTCGCGACCCGCGCCGCAGCGCTCGCCGCGCGCGGCGTCACGCCTTGTCTGGCGGTGATCCTGGTCGGCGAGGACCCCGCCTCCAGCGTCTATGTGCGCAACAAGGTCGCCGCCTGCGAGAAGGCCGGCGTGCGCTCGCTGAAGGACGTCTATCCGGCGGAGGTAGACCCGGCCGTGGTCTTCGCCAGGATCAGCGAACTCAACGCCGACCCCGGCGTGCACGGCATCCTGGTGCAGTTGCCGCTGCCCAAGCGCTTCGACGCCGACGCGGTGCTCGAAGCGATAGACCCGGAGAAGGACGTAGACGGCTTCCACGCCGAGAACGTCGGCGCGCTGATGCAGGGCAAGCCGCGCTTCATCCCGTGCACGCCCTACGGCGTCATGGAGATGCTGAAGAGCCGGGGCGTGCCATTGAAGGGCGCCGAGGCGGTGATCGTCGGGCGCAGCAACATCGTCGGCAAACCCATGGCCATGCTGCTCCTCGCCGCCGGCTGCACCGTCACCATCTGCCATTCGCAGACCCGCGATCTCGGCTTCCACACCCGGCGCGCCGACATCCTGGTGGCGGCGGTCGGCCGGGCCAGGATGATCACCGGCGACATGGTCAAGCAAGGCGCCACGGTGATCGACGTCGGCATCAACCGCCTGCCCGACGGCAAGCTCTGCGGCGACGTGGACTTCGCCTCGGCCAGCGAAGTTGCAGGTATCATCACGCCCGTGCCCGGCGGCGTCGGGCCGATGACCATCACCATGCTTCTGGCCAACACCATCGAGGCGGCCGAGCGCAGATCTGGAAGATAGCGAATGAAAGCGAGCAAGGAACACGGTAGCGCCAAGCCCATCGTCGGCATCGTCATGGGTTCTGATTCGGACTGGCCGGTGCTGCGCGCCGCGGCCGCGACCCTGAAGGATTTCGGCGTCGGCTACGAGGCCCGCGTGCTCTCCGCGCACCGCACCCCCGACGCCGCGCTGGACTACGCGGCCACCGCGGCGGGGCGTGGCCTCAAGGTGCTGATCGGCGCGGCCGGCGGCGCCGCCCACCTGGCCGGCGTGCTCGCCGCCAAGACCGAGCTGCCGGTGCTCGCCGTGCCCATGCCCTCGAAGCACCTGCAGGGCCTGGACTCGCTGCTCGCCATGGTGCAGATGCCCGGCGGCATCCCCGTCGCCACCTTCGCCATCGGCGAGGCCGGCGCCACCAACGCGGCGCTGTTCGCGGTCGCGATGCTGGCCCTCGCAGACGCCGGTCTGGCGAAAAAGCTCAGCGAGTTCCGCGTCCGCCAGACCAAGAAGGTGCTGGCCAAGACCCTGCCCGACCTGCCCTGAGGGCGCTCGGCGGTGAATGACCAGATCGCCCGCGCCGCGGCGCTGCTGCGCGCCGGCGAGCTGGTCGCCTTTCCCACCGAGACGGTCTATGGCCTGGGGGCCGACGCCTCCAACCCAAAAGCGGTGGCGAAGATCTTCGCCGCCAAGGGTCGCCCCGCCGACCATCCGCTGATCGTCCATATCGCCGGCGCCGAACATCTCGACGCCTGGGCGCGCGAGGTGCCGGCAGCCGCCTACAAGCTCGCCGCCGCCTTCTGGCCGGGTCCCTTGACCCTGATCCTGAAGCGCTCCGGGCTCGTCCCCGACGCCGTCACCGGCGGCCAGGACACCGTCGGTCTGCGCGTGCCCGACCACCCGCTGGCGCTGGCGCTGCTCGCCGAATTCGGCGGCGGCATCGCCGCGCCCTCGGCCAACCGCTTCGGCCGCATCAGCCCGACCACCGCCGCCCACGTCCGCGCCGAACTCGGCGACGCGGTGCAACTGGTGGTCGACGGCGGTCCCTGCGCCGTCGGCATCGAGTCCACCATCGTCGATCTCTCGCGCGGCGCCCCGGTGGTGCTGCGGCCCGGCGCGATTTCCGCGGACGACATCCTTCGCGTGTTGGGCGCCGCGCCGACGGACAGTCCCGCGATGGAGAGCGAACGGCCGCGCGTCTCCGGCTCGCTGGCGGCGCACTACGCACCGTCCTCGTCGCTGCGCCTGGTGGAGCCCGCAGCGCTCGAAGCCGCGGTGCGCGAAGCGCAGGCCCAGGGCCGCCGCGTCGCGGTGCTCTCCCGCCGCCCCCAGCCCTTCGCGGCGGCCGAGCTGATCTGGCGCACCGCCCCCGAAGATGCGACGGGCTACGCCCGCGAGCTCTACGCCGCGCTGCGCCAACTCGACGCCGCCAGACCCGATCTGATCCTGGTCGAGGCGCCGCCGCGGGAGCCCGCGTGGCGAGCCGTCGCCGACCGCCTCGCCCGCGCCGCCTGCGGCTCGGGCGAACAAGACGAAACCTGAGGAATTTTTGATATACTGCGCGCCTCGTGTGGGGAAGTAGCTCAGCTGGGAGAGCGCTGCGTTCGCAATGCAGAGGTCGGGAGTTCGATCCTCCTCTTCTCCACCATCCAACACTTCAAGCAGTCTAAGGTGTACCTGGAGCCATAACCGTGCCGAACGGCACGGTTATGGCTCCAAGTTGTAACGGCACCGATATGGCTCAGGCCTGGACAAAAAAAGCCGACGCACCGAGTATAGCGCGTCGGCTTTTATATTTCGGACTGCCTGGACGAAGGCCGGTAAAGGCGCCGAAAGCATCGGCACTGCGCAGAGGAACGCGCCCGAGCGTATTGACCAGGCTACTGCTGATGACGGTTGCCGAATCACGCCCTTTTGGTTTGACCGGACAAACCGATCGCCACATCGCGAAATGCGCTCAGCGCAGCTTCAAGATGGTCAATGATTTGCTGCTGCAGCACGTCTGGTGAGGGAAGTCCGTCTAAGTTACTGGCCTGACTGTTCTTAAGCCAGAAGATATCCAAGTTCGCTTTATCCCGCGCTACGACTTCTGAGTAGGTAAAATACCGGAAGCGGCCTGCTTCCTTGCGGCCATGCCGATTCAAAGGGTTATAGCACTTGACGAAGTCCAGCAAATCATCGCGCTTCAATGGCTTGGTTTTTCGGGTGAAGTGCATATCGGTCCGCAGGTCGTAGACCCAAATTCCCTTTGTTTTGACCTTGCTGCGGTGGGAACATTTGTCCCAGAACAGCACATTTGCCTTTACTCCATTAGCGTAGAAAATACCGGTCGGCAGCCGCAGCAAGGTGTGAACATCGCACTCTAGCAATAAGCGTCGGCGGATCCGCTCACCTGGACCGCCTTCAAAAAGCACATTATCAGGCAGTACGACAGCTGCCTTCCCATTATTCTTCAGCATTGACACAATGTGCTGTACGAAATTGAGTTGCTTATTCGATGTGGTTTCCCAGAAATCTGGGCGCTCGTATGTGAGTTCTTCCCTGTCCTCTTCACCTTCAGAATTGGTTATCGTCATACTGCTCTTCTTACCGAAGGGCGGATTGGCCAACACGTAGTCAAATTGCTGAGTCGGGGTCATCAGCAGCGCATCGGATCGATCGATTGGCGGCTTTGTTATCATGTCGCCGATGCTATGCAGGAAGAGATTCATCAAACACATACGTCGCGTAGCTGGGACAATTTCATTTCCGTAGAACGTCCCGAAACGCAAAAACTCAGCCTGTTTCTTGGTGAGCGGAGTTCCTCTTCCCTTTGTCAACCAGTTGTACGCCCCTAGGAAAAAGCCCCCTGTGCCACACGCAGGATCAGCAATCGTTTTCATTGGCTCTGGCTGAACACAAGACACCATAGCCTCAATCAAGGAACGTGATGTGAAATACTGACCAGCGCCGCTCTTGGTATCCTCCGCATTCTTCTCCAGGAATCCCTCGTATAGCTCTCCCTTCATGTCAACATCGAGGGTGATCCAATTTTCGGCGTCGATGAGTTGAACTAGGCGGGACAGCTTGGCGGAATCTTGAATCTTGTTCTCTGCCTTAAAAAAAATAGCTCCAAGCATTCCGTCCTTGCTGCCGAGCTTCTTGAGGACGGTGGCATAGTGCCTTTCAAGCTGCATTCCGGTTCTGGCAGTGAGGCTTGGCCAATCGAATTTTGGAGGGATATGGACGTCGCGGTTGTATGGTGACTGACCATATTCATACGCCAGCTTTAGGAAAAGCAAGTAGGTTAGCTGCTCAAGGTAATCGCCATACCCCATCCCATCGTCGCGTAGGGTATTGCAGAAGGTCCAAAACTTCTGCAGAAGAGATGTTGAATTCATTCGCGGGACAGCCTCTCGACGAACTGTCAGATTGACTGATCGGGTGCCTTGGGTCATCGAAGCGCTAGATTAGATGCAGAGGTTATTGGTATTACTGTGCTTAAGCTTGAGCCTGTGAAGTCGGGGATGGCATTAGTAAGTCACGAAGGAATAGCAGAATGCGTTGATTCCCTGCAACACAATGTCGGATTAACATCTCGAAAACCATGACGCGGAGAAAATCGCAGCCCGCTAGCCGGAGACTCGTCAGTACCTCAAGATAATCGCGTAAGACGTCAGCTACTTGATTTACATCTCCGATGCCATTAGCGTGCCTGCTATTCCTGACCCAATCCGAGAATGCGCCGAGCCAGTCAAAGAACTTTTCATCAAGGACGTCTCGACGGTACCTCGTGCGAATCTTGAAAACAGCATCCCAAGTATCACACTCCGGAGACTGCGGTAAGAACTCAATATTCCATTGCGGCAGTCTCCCATCAGTGCCGGCAAATGGCTGGCTATTCAGGAGGGAGACTTGCACGCCGCTTGTTGCATATGGATAGAAGGCCACTCGCCTGATTCCGTGCTCGTCTCTGAGTATGTCTTGAGCCTTCTTGTACTTCTTATTGCACTTCTCTCCCATTGGGACTAGGTTTTGAAGGTTTGCCGCCGCAAATGGGTACTTCGATTTCACAAGATAGTGATCGAGATCCTCTCTGGGGCCATCCGGCGCGTCAAAATACTCGATGCCGCAGAATGGGCAGACGTGCTTGACGTTGCCCTCGTATATGATTTTGTACTGATCGTCACGAATTTTCAGCGGGGTAAGGAGATCAAACGCAAAATCAAACAGGCTCATGATGGGCGCTTGGATTTGCTTTGGTAACTCAAGGAACAAGTCACAGCCACTTGCATTCTGTAAGAGTTGCTCGATCTTGTTCTGCTCCTCGATACATCGCCGCACTTGCGCTCGACTTCGAGCACCTAGCTTCCTAAACGCGCGGGCATACCCAATAAAGCGCTCACGGAGCGCCGGTCGATTTTCTAGAGCATCTCGATGTGATGCCGGAAGCATTTCCCCCCAAGGCGAAAGATCAACGTCCAGGTCAATTCTATCGTGAATGACCTCAAGGGTCTGGACAATCGCCTCATGCAGCCAATTATCACTGTATGCTTCTGATGGATACCCAAACAGCACCTTAGCTATCCTTATTTAGAAGTTGGCGAAGGCGATCGGCAAGAAGGGCCTTTTCGACGGAATACCCAAGACGGTCCATGCCAGCCTGAATTTCTTCTGGGATTGAGCTCATCAACAGTGCCTCAATTTCTCTCTTTGGCTCGTCAGACATTGGAGGCCTTACGCCAAAGCAGTCACTCAGAATTGAATCGAAGGTCGCCCCGTAAGTTTCAATCTCTGGACGCCTGACTTCTACTTCCCCCGTTGATCCCTTCGCAAAAACAAGAACGTTTCGCCTGCTCATGTCTGAGGGCAGAAAGGGTGAGTGCGTGGTGATCAGCGCATCTTGTTGAGCGGCAACAGACGAATCACGCCTACAACCCTGTGGCCCAGGTAGATCCATAAGATGCGATATGAACTTTACTCGCCATTGGGGATTGAAATGAGACTCCGGTTCATCGAGAAGAAAGAGAACATTCGGAAATGACACCATTGCGAACGTCCCAAGCAGCTGCGCCAGTTGGTGCTCTCCGTCAGAAAGAGACACGTAGTCGACAATTTCCTCGCTCCCATCGGCGCGAAAATTCACGCGTTCAAACCGAAATACCTTGTTCTCGTCTTGCGGCTCGGGCAATCTAGATGCGAACCTTCTTGACTTGGTCTCTCGTTTGAATCGATCTCGCGTGACTTTCGGTATCGCCAAATCGTTCAGCATGGAGAGCTTATGCAGTGCAGCGTAAAGCTGGAGCGATGAGGACCAAAATGCCGAGAAGGCCTTACGCGACTCTCCGTCTACAAAAAAGTCAAATGTGTAGGTTTCCGTTTTCTCAACGATGTGATAGCAGGTGGCGCAGCGCTTCAGTTGATCTAAGTACGCTTCCAATTCAGAAGTTAGTTGTACGCCCTTGCGATTCGAGCGAGCGACCTGCTGCGCGGAAACCTTAGATATCGCAGAATGGGCGAGTTGTACGATACATCGAAACGAATGCAGTTCCTTGAGGCCTGCACCTTCAAGTAGTGACTCCCGTTGTTCGGCGGCGCCGAGCAAGAGGTTCGAGACCAAAACCTCCAGGTGGGTGCCATAGTCGATCAACATGAGGCGAGTGTCGGGAACAGGCGTTTGCGTTTGGTGTTCGTTGAGCGCCTGACGGGTCACTTCGTCTGCATACCCGCTCCGACTGAGCAAAAATGGGAGACTTAGTGTCTCGTTTCCGCCGGAGGTGTAGCCTACAACCTTGGTTGGCAACAAAGAGAGTGTGTCTGAACTGGCAAGGTCACATTGGGTCCACTCTCCATCATCATTGCGCTCAATCACAATGGCAAGCTTCTTGGCTTTTTGTAGCTTGCGGGACGCTCGCACGTGAACGGACGGCATTCCATCGCTCCTAGCGATTAGGTATTCAACCTCAAACTGTAGAGATCGATTTCCATCATCCCTTTCCTCTTGGGTGCATGCAGCGTGAAATAGCGATTGAAAGATCTCCGCGACCACTTGTAGAAACTGTGACTTACCCGCACCATTGGGGCCAATTAGACACAGCGGGTCGAAAACGGCTACAGACGACACCGCGCTATGCAACCGCACGTCGAGCCCGTCCAGCAAGCCACCACAAGTTACCGCAGAGATAACGTGCACACGGAGAAGTTTCATGATTGGATTCGCAAGAAGTGCATTTCCCGTTCATGTGCATCAAAGACCTGCTTAATGCACGGCCTTTCGGCCGCCAAAAGCGTAAAGATCGCCTCCCTAATCGTGTCGTACTTGTCCGGCACAAGCCGACACAATTCACTAAATGTAAATCGATCATTGGGAAGACGCTGAATAGCGTCGACTACATCGTCAATAGATGTTTTCCCTGATCTTGCACCCCGCTTCTTAATTGGTATTGTGTTTGTCTTTGGTTCCATGGCTCGGGAGCGACGATCAGTGCGAATTCGTTCTAACAAAGTGGATGCAGCTTCCTCGTGTTGATATTGAGGCACGAGTTGGCCGACAAATGCAGCCTTTAGAATGTTCTTTCGCTGAACATTGGACTGCTTCAATCCAAACTCCGTTGCTTTTTGTTGCTGGTCTAGTGAAAGTAGCTGCTTCGTTAGCGTGTCAAGGATGACTTGTTGCTCTTTTTGGGGGGGGATGGGAACCGGAAAACGCCGGAGCATCGTCATGTTGATCGACGCGAGATTGATTGTCTGCTTGCCTGCCGCTTCAAACCAGATCTTTCCGAAAGTATTGCCATGATGCGATATGAATTCAGACAGCAACTCCGGAAGGTAGGGGCGCGCACGAAAGACATGGTTTTGGTGGATACAGTCTGCAATTTCCCCTTGCCATACCCAACCGCGGCCCAATTTATCCCTATCACCACCTTCTGTGAAGAGAACGTCACCCTTTCTAAGCCCAAGGTTGGCAATATCACTCTCTGTGGCAAGAATGGTCTTGATTTCCGAAAGATCCAGAAAGCCCCGCTGCACGTTGGCTACCCGTAAGTAGGGAACTTCACGAACCGGAACTGAAGTATCCCGCTTACCGCCCTTGGCGACGCCTGATGTGATCTCGCCAACCATATCGAGGCTCGCCCAAACCCAACCCTCAGGCAATTTCGGCAAATTGGCTATATCGGGATCCTCAGGTTTTGGATACAGGTCTTTCCAGCCACTTGGGAGTGCCTTACCCTGACTTTCAAATTTCTTCTGTTGCGTATCCTCCCACCTGCGGCGTCGCTCAATGAGCAGTCGGGCAAGGAGCCCGGCGCCAGTTTCGGTTGAATGCCTATTGGAAGAAGGCTGCAATGCGCCCCACATGTATTCTTGCCGCAATGCGGTTGTAAGCTCCCCTGTGACAGCTGCCTTGAGAAGCGATTCGCGACACTGCGTTAATTTGAGTTGCGCCGCCTTCAAATCAGCAACTCCGGCGTCAAGCCCAGCGAGGAGTCCTTCAATTTTCTCGACGATTCTGGCCTGCTCATCTGACGGCGCTAGCGGTATGTGTTGTGCAAGAACGTCACGATCCCTTACCGCCGGATAGTTTGTTCCACGTTGCAGTGGCTCCAACTCGTTGATGAACGCATCCGATCTGGTATAGTAAAATAAATAATTGCTTGAAACTCCCGTTTCTGCTCGCAAGACACAGAAACCTGTTGATGCAATGCCGAATTCAGTTCCTGAAGGTACCTGTGCAATTGCCCTTAAGTATGGTCTGACGGTCGAAAACAACACATCTCCAGCGCTAACCTGTCGCCGAGCACGAGAGGGAGCATCCTGACCGCGGATACGTTTCGGAGTCGTGGCTACGCCAAGTTCACTGTCGATCGAGCCAATATCAAAATACATAATGACTTGATCCGAGAGCAAAGTCGGATCAATGGACGGTACCGGCGTAGTGACCTCTTCCAACCGGGCAAGAACCCATCCACGGGGTAGATTTATTAGCTCGCTTGCATCCAAAAGTAATTATCCATATTAATCAGTTACTTATAACTGGCCCGTCTATCTTAGGCGCACGACATGTTAGCGCATGACTGCCGCTTGTTGCGCAGAAATTTCAGCAGCACGGCCTCGTGCACAATATCCACGAAAGCTGTCGGCCATGCTCGTGACTTAGGACGAAGAGGGACTATGGGGCGGAACTCTATATCACTTGGCAATAGAACACTCGCAGGCATTCAGTATTTCGGCTTGCCTGGAATCTCGGCCAGTTGCTTAACCCAGGCGTAATGGCAGAGGTCAGTACATCAGACCGCGACGTTTTCCTCTCCTCGGCCTTCATGAACTTCATGGACGTACGGGAGAGGATCTGCGCGCTTGACGAAAACAGGTTCTGGACGGTTGGTCCAAACATCCGGCCAGAATATGGCATCCCGCATTTCGTCATCATGGACACGCTCATCGAACAGATCCGCAAGTCTAAGGTGTTCATCTGCGTCCTGCGCGATGTCTACGGCTCAAGCCTGTTTGGGAAAACGGAGTCCGTCTCCTTTCTCGAAACTGAAATCTATCAGGCGGCACTCTTTCACAGCAATGCTCACTTCTTCTTGATGGAACCCTTCAATCCCGACGAGCGACTTCGTGGGCTTCTCGAGCTCGTCGACGCGATCCGGCCCGGCATAATTCCCTCGAAAGCGGTCCCAGAACAACAGGTCCTTGATGGCATCAAGCGCATTATTGAGCATACTGCTGCGCAGAAGCGACGGCCATGGGCCGTCTCACTTCACAAGCTTGTCGGCGAGATTGCATCTAGGCGCGGGCATCCCAAACCGGATATCGAATTCTTAGACAACGTTTTCTGCTCCATCTACAAGGAAAAGGACGCGCGCCCGGACAAAGATCATATTGAAGTTCTCCTCAATGACCTTGACGGAGACACGGGCGTGGAGCAGCGCCTGACCCGCATGTGGGTTGCGCTGCGCGAACTCTCGGCTGCGCCGTACGATCAGCCGGCATTCAAGGAATATTTGCCGCTCTGGGATAGAGCCCTTGGTGCTTGGACAAGTGCGGCGGCGTGGTACGGTCTGCATGGACATCTGTACGCGGGGCGCCTCGCGGGCGTAAACAGCCTTCTCAAGATACGCGCCGCGATGGACTGGAAGGGCGCAGAGCATGGGGCACCCCACTACATCCACGGAACCAAAGGTGGTAGAGCGAGCGAATACTATTCCATGGCCAAGCTTATGCCCAGAAGAGCGCAGCGTGACGAGTATCTTGGGCTTGCGCTTACCGACCTTGATGACGCCCTCCGCTTCGTTTCTGGGGACGTGTCCGGCTACCTTGCGATCCGTGGCCACGTCTATTGTGAGCAGGGGCGCTTCCCAGAAGCACTTAGGGATTTCGAGGAAATGCGCCGGCTTCGCGAATTGCGCGGTGATGCCGGTGGCGTTGGCGAGGCGTTGGCTGACCTTGGTCTCATTTACCTCAGGCTCGGCGATATCCGTAAGGCGCGATCACTCCTGCGGGCTGGAGCGGAGATGCTGGCGAACGCTAACCGTTATGAATTTGCGATCCGCGCGAAAAAACGGCTGGCGCTATCCTATCTTCGGCTGCTCCAGCCCTACCGTGCCTTCCGGGAGATCTGCGAAGCCTACGACATGGCACAGGAACGGCAAGTATACGGACAGATCACGCCGCTGATGGAGATTGTTCACGAATTCGAAAATAAGGTAGGGGCTTGGAATAGGAAACATAGACCGCGCCGACACCAAGGTTGAGATTAGCAAGAATACCCATGAAGGCATTATCGTAGTTATGCACCTGGCTTAGAGTGCACAGGACTATGAGGCGATTAAGGGCATGGTGAAACGACGGATTCAATCGGCTTGGACGAAACTACCCGAGTCATTACAGCTATCAATCTCACGCGCTTGGAGGTTTCCTATGGACAGCTTTCTTCGTCTCCATGCTATTTATCTTTTGACTTCCCGCTGGCAAGTGGTTGTACGCATATACAAAGAATCGCGATTATGGATGCAGGTAGTTATGTGGACCGCAAAACTTTTTTTCATCACGTTTGCAGTGTTAGGGCTATTTACCTCGTCTTGGCATATTTATTACGCGCTTATTGTCTCTACTGCTGCAATTTGGGCGTTTGTTTTTAGCAAGGCTCGTGCGAGCGTATTTTCAGAACTTCGCCGCCTCTATCCTGAACGCATCAAATACTTTGCGAAGGACTACCAATACATCAGATACCTTGCATTCCAAGAGAGATTGGAGCGAAACGGGTTTGCCGAATGCATAAATGACGCGTTAGCCTTTATCGAAGGCCACATTGACGTAGGCACTCATCCGCCGATTACTTCTCATCCGTTTATGCTCATCACGTCCGGCGCATTTTTGGCAATTTTGAGCGGTGCTGCTGGCAAATGGGACGAAAAGTACCTTGCTTCTGTCTTATTGGCCTTGGCCTTGCTCTTTTATTTTTCCTACATGGTCATTGATATAACGCGCACTCCGACCTCCGACTTAAGGGAATTCAAACGCTTCTTACATTGGGCTAAAGGATAGCGCAACCATGTTTTCGCACATCTATTGTGGCGACCATGTTCCGATTCACGCAGCCACCTCTTTCAAAATGTTCGAAACATAGGTTACGTAATAAATGCATTATTCGTAGTGTTGGCGCTGGGCCCAGAGTGAGCCACCTTGCCGACCAGGCGCAGAGCCGCTTGCGACCCCAACTCGGTAAGAGCCGGCGCGGATTTCCTATCGATTCAGGTAGCTCATGCCCCAGTCGGCACTGAATTCGTCTGCATAACGCTTGCTGCTCATGACACCTCCTTGGTTGCCTCAATTTTAAGGCTTCGAGGTGTCTATTAAAACCGGGGCGATTCACAAAGAGAGCTTTGTTCAAATATTTCCACTCTCCCATGAACTTGTTGCCCTCGACCATCTTTGAAAGCGACTTCCGTGAGTAGGCGAAGCACATCACGATCGAGAGATTCTCGTGAACCAAGCGCGTCAGGGGCAGAGAAAAGTGGCTCATGATGGCCTTAGGTTTGAATTCACCGGTGCTGCGCGGCGCGGGCTTCCTATCGATTCCAGTGGCTCATGCCCCAGACGACACATTGTCCTCAATTGGCTCAATACGGCGTCGGCGCCAACAACGTTGGATCAAACTTTCGCCTATTTCGTCGGCCACTGACCCGGTGCCATCGGCTACATTTTGCCCGCCATGAGTTTCACGCGGCACACTACACGGCTTCCAACCCTATCACCAGGCGATGTCCAAGTGCATGAATAGCCTGTGCGATGCGTGGCAGCTTGGAGCCGTAGTGAGGATCGAGTAGACGACGAACCTCCTTTTCATCCACCCCCAGTCTCTTTGCCAACTGGACCTTCGTGATGCCGGCCTCTTGCATGGCAACGTACAAGGCAGCTTTGGCAACCGTTTCAGCCGGGGGCGTCACCAAGTGTTCTCCGCGCCTCGCCTTGGTCGGTACCGGGAAAAGCAGGCCCTCCTCCATGTAAGCAGCGAACACCTCATCCATGGCGTCCGCTGCCTCCGCGAGCGCGCCTGCTTGGTCTTCGCCCTGCGTCACAAGCTGAGGAAGATCGCGGCATGTCACCACAAAGCCACCTTCGTCGGCCGGTGTAAGCTTCACTGCGTATCCAAATCGTTCCATATTGCACCTCATCACAAATCAGACGCCTTGATTCCAAGCTGCGCGCACATGCTGTGCAGCGTTCCGGTCTTTAGCTCATCTTTCGGGTTCCGAACAACGGTGAAGGCTGTTCCGTAGTAGAGCGTCTGGTGGCTCCCCTTGCCGCGAGAAGCGTTCAACGCGACAGCTACGCCACGATGTTTTCCAAAAGCCTTCACCTTACGGATGAACTCGTTGCCAGTCATTTCGTTATTATCGGGCGAAAACGTCCGACATGCAAGAGGCCCGTCGGGCCGGTGTTGGTGCCTATTGGCGCCGACCCCAGAGTGCCACCTTGCCGACCTTGCGCTGAGCCGCTTGTGGCCCCAATCCGGTAAGAGCCGGCGCGGACTGGTTCGGTAGTGCGTGTGCTTCAGCACTGGGTGGTCAGGGAAATTTTCGCATTACGCTATGGTCAGCAGTTCGGTCCCGTGTAACGGGAACGAACTGCTGACTGCGAGCATTTGAATTGGATGGGATGGTGCGGGCGAAACACTGCCGCAGTAAAGTGCCAGGAACTCTGTAGACAAGCGCCTGGCCGGAGGTTTCGACTTGCGGTACGCATATGGTGCCGCTTTAGCCCCGAACAGCCTCGTAATGGAGCTATATCGTGACAAAATCGGCACCGATAGATGACCACCCGGCGGCACAGATATGCTTCCGGGACTGCGTGAATAGAGCCGGTGCACGGGGAGTCATCGGCTTTTTGTCGGCTGAACTCGCGCTCCCGGGCAATCGCAGCCGTTCAGCGCTCAGCGATTCCGTACTCACACCGCGTATACTGAATTATGCAAACTAAACATTGCACCTGCGGCGCCGAAGCCGATGTGCGTCGCGGCACCCGCCGTACGGCGGATGGGCGTGACGAAATAGTTTACCGGATGACCTGTCCCGTTTGTGGGCAGCTCGGCCCGGCGATTCCGGCAGAAGGCAAAGACGAAGCCACCGCCATCGCCGAAGCCATTAAGGCGTGGAATGACATGATCGCCAGCCGCCGCCCGCTGGAAGACTGAATTCGCTGGCCTTCGTTACCGAAGACCTAGAGATGCCTATATTCCCAGAGTCTCCACTTATAGCGCTGTTCAAATTTTCGAGACCACTTCTCAATTTCTATTACCCTGTTTCTGTCCAATTGATATTGGGATAAGCAGTGTGGAAGACTCCTGGTGAATCTTCGCAAGACGGGTTGAATGCGCCCTGCTGGCAGGGCGACTGGTTCAGTAACCCTTGTCGATCTCGATCCATGCGCGTGCCGAGGAGGAATCGATCACGAGTGCCGGAGCAGACCCGATCCGTGCAGCAAGATAGGTTTTGGCACTCCACCGGTTCGGCCCTGCCCAGTTGAGTCCCAAACCCACC
>Ga0307376_10000176_pt1 | contig 90431 bp, 130 predicted proteins | sample TR2MG_FD_202536 | JGI IMG/M metagenome (GOLD analysis project Ga0307376, IMG submission 202536) | Soil microbial communities from Risofladan, Vaasa, Finland - TR-2 | ecosystem: Environmental > Terrestrial > Soil > Coastal area > Acid sulfate soil | place: Finland: Risofladan, Vaasa | collected...
GCCTTCCCTAAAGCATCTATCGCAGGGATAAGAGGTTGGACAGCCGCTTCTATCTCTTGAATAATTATAGTAATAACAGCTCCTAATATCGTCTCCACCTTCGCTATAAAATCAAAAGCAATCCGCAAAGGGAGCATAACGAACTTCATGAGGCCAACAAATAGCTTATGAATAGCTGATCCTCCGCCTTCCAATGAACTAAATATCATGCCAATCGGCTTAAATATAGACCAAATGGCATCCTTCATTTGAATGAAAGCAGTTTTTACTCCGCCAATATTTTGTTTCCAAGCCACAGAGAACATTTTTGCAAAGAATATTATCGGAGCAAGCATAGGAGACATAGCATATATTAATAATCCGTAAAATGCCTGTGCTGCGCCTTTGGCGTTCCAGAAAGCTTTCGCCAACTTATAAAATACAACAGCGGCGATAACGATAATGCCTATTAAAAGAAGTATCGGGTGGGCGGCCATAACAGCAAAAAGACCTTTTATAGACCCCATTAAAATCCCTGATGCCCCGGCGGCGCCTCGCATCGCCAAACTCGACCCCACCATTGCCCTGGCAGATGCTATATTTGCCTTAATACCTCTCCAGGTTAACATCGTGCCTATTCTTCTAATAATATTTTGTGCAAGCAAAACCGCATTATTTCCTATTGTAGATATCCTTTCCGCCCACGCTGCGGAAACAGCAGCATAAGTCACTGACGTTCTTCTTGATATCCCTATTCCTAATATTTTCTCTAATATAATTCTTACCTTCATCTTCATATTCGTTATATCAGTTACAGTTAAATGTAATTGTTCTGCTATAGCCAATCCAAGGATTTGAGTTCTTCTTAATCCATCCATGCCGAATATTAATTTGGACATAATCAGGTAGGCGTATTTTGCTTTTGTAATTAAAGCATATCTTATTTGAAGCGCCCAAAGAGCAGAAGTTAATAAAAGAATTCCTCCCGCCATCATGCTCAGGAACCCAACTATTGCAACTAACCGAACTATTAAAGAAGTTGTTCTTGGAAATAATTGTGTCAAGGCTATTACTGTATTTAATAACTTATAGAAGAAACTAACAGCCATTTTCAAAGGGGATAAAAGAGGAGACCCTAACTGTGTCGCCAAAGTCTGAACGGATCCCCAAACTAAAACGAGCCGGCCTTTTAATGGCTCCAAAACTTTCTTTCTAAATACTTCAGCCGTGCCAGCAGAATGTTTTAATTGGCTTTCTAATTCTGAAAATCTTTCTGCCCCCATTGCAACTACGGCATTATATGAGTTCATACCACGAGCGCCGAATATTGTCATAAGCGCTAACATTCTTTCTTTTTCTGTGGCCTTTGTTAACCTATGTTCTAAGTTAAATATTATAGTAGCAAGATCATTAAAATTTCCTTGTGCATCCCAAATATTAACATTTAAACTTTCCATCACCTTTACCGATCTCGGTTGAATCATTTGTCTTAAAGCAGACCGCAAAGTAGTAGCAGCAACGGAAGCCTCTGCCCCTGTATTCCTTAGTGCTCCCAATATAGATACAGTATGTTCAAATTCTTGGCCAGCAGCCCGGGCATTGCCCGCAACTCTTGCCAGCATTACCTGAAGATCTCTTGCCTGAATATTTGTTAATTGAGTAGATCTCAATAATATATCTACAACCTTAGCAGAATCTTTGGCAGCAAACCCAAATCCTCTAACAGCGGCAGCGGCGCCCATTGCCGCCTCGCCAACGCCTAACTGCCCTAAAGAGCCTGTTGCTAAATCCAAAACAGGAAGTAGAGTTTTAATAGATTCCTCAGCATTAAAACCAGCAGTAGCCAAATCCTTTAATCCCTCTGTTGCCTGACGAGGCGACCACTGTGTTTTAATTCCCGCCTCTATTGCCGAAGAAGTTAAATCCTGGAACTGCCGAGTAGTAGGTGCCAAAACAGCACCAACTCTTGCCATTCCTTCTTCGAAATCCGCAGCACTTTTAGTCACCAAACCAAAAGCAACGGCCGCCCCAGCGCCTCCTATAAATAATCCCATACCTGCTTTAGTAATAGTTCCAAGCCGCATTTGCGCAACTGCCGCCCTATCAGTTGCGACTTCCAAGGTTTTTAATGAGGCACTGGCGGCGGCAGCAGGACCGGATAGCCGGTTCGCCATAGTTAAAACAACACCCAAACCAAGAGCTGCCCCTATCCCGATCATTATTTCCCCTTTTTCATTTCATCATTAATTTTCTGATTCCAATCATTGGCAAAATTAATCCAATATTCACGCTCCTCGTCAGTCATATCCCATAATTCACGATAAGACCACCCCTTGTAAATCATTCCTAATGACCCTATTTCCCTCCACGTTTCGAGGAGCGCCTCCGGCCGACAGAGGGAAGTAAAAAATCCGAAGGATCAACAGCGTAATCAAAACCCCTATTACACTCTGAACATTTAGCCCGAAGTTGCACCTTTGGTCCAGGCTGATTGGCGATGAAAGCCTCTGTTATTTCATCTACCAAATCGACATCCTGGAACTCGTAGAAATCGGGTTCGATAGGCTGCCCGTCGAAGTCCTTTGTGCAATATCCTAATATTAAATTAGAGGATTCGTTAATATTCCGAATCTGTTCCATCGTCAGGGCTTCTTCCGTGAACCCTCTCGAAAGGCGCAGACGAATTAAATGGCCGTGACTGTTTACTTCCAGAAAGAAGTCCTCCTCCGACTTTTTATATTCCGTATCTTCCAATTTAACGTTCCCTATTTCATCGGGAGAGGTTTCTATCTGAATTTCCCCTCCGCACCACGGACATTCCGTTCTCTGAATAATAGGTTTATCGCCTTTTGTTGCCTTCCTTATAGATAGGACAACTGCCGCTCTATCCGCTGAGAACATAGCTCTCGCCTGAAGTCTCTTTTCAGACGGGGCCATCTTTTCCATATGCGGATATTCAGCCATTTCCGCAAGAGCGGTTGTAATTAACCTTCCAGGATGGTTGAGGATAGCCGGTTTACCGAGGTTTTTTCTTACTGTTCCAGAAAGGCGCCCATGTCTTATGGTTTTATAGAACTGATTATCGTATCCAAAGGATCCGACAGGCAATTCTATTTCAACCTTGGAATCGCTTATATCCGGAACAGCGATATTGCCGGAACTCAAATCCGCTTCCTCTACGTCCATTTTATTCTCCTCTAACAACAGAACTTCCAAACTTGGTCGGTTAGTTTCCTGTTAGATGGGGCGCAAATCCATCGGATCGGGCAAGCCGCCCTCGTTCTGGATTGTCGCGCTTTCTGTCCAGACCTCGGAGGATCCTGCGTCGAGAGAGCCGTTCGTCAACTTACTGGGCCAGGTTTCGAAATAGGTCCAGCCCTTTAGCCGGCTCTGGAAATCGTCCATGGCCTGAATCTTCAGAATTCTCCGGAACAGGGACGAGGGATACTGCCCTTTTTTCTGCACGAGTTCGACTTCTGCCCGCCATATCTGAAGATCGTTGGAACGGCTTTTCCCTCTGGATATAACCAATTCTGCCGTCTTCGATGTGCCGGGAAGTTTCCTCGCGACCCGGTCCGTTCCCTCCCTGTATTCGATCACCTCGTTTTCGTCTTCGATTCCCTCGACTGACTTGAAACCTGCTCTCCAAGAGCGATTTCCTACAGCCAGGACCCGGAATCGAAACCCTACATAGGGGTCAATTCTCTGCCCAGCCTTTTGACCTGTGCCCGGCAGCGTTGCAACATGGGGCATTTTATTCCTCCTTTAAAACGGCTCGATTGTTTATTACTCCTCGATGGACTTGTTTCCTCTGTTGTTCGTCACGATGAAAATGACCTTTTCTGCCGTGCCTACCACGTTAAATCCGAACTTGCATTTGAAAAGTCCGGCTTCTCTCTGAACTGCGGGATTTATTCCATCTCCCGCATAAACGTAGTAGGCTTGTTCTGAATTATCCTCTGGCACGAAGACCCCACCTTTCCATAATTCGTAAAGGAAAGCGTCGATCATGGAAACGACATCGTCGCTGAGGTCTTCATTGTTAGTTTCGAACGCTATCCACAAAGATTCTGCAAGAACACTTTGTTCGATGAAAATGGTTGTCCGTACTACGTGGATGAACTGCTGTGGGCGGCTCTCTTTCAGGAGAGTTCTTTCGCCAAATATCCTTATTCCATATCCAGGAAAATCCCTGATTATATTTATTCCTCTTGGATTGAGCAGCAAGGAAGCATCGTCCCAATCCGTTGCCTGATCCTGAGTGACTAAACCTGCAATTCCTTTGATCCTTTCGTTCGCGGGTGCCTTGTGCGTTCCTCTATCCGCTGCAACCCTGCTCCAGACGCCCATAACCCAACCTTCCGGCGAAACCTCGGCGAGCAGCGTGTAGTCGGATTCGGGATCGTAGATTAACAACCACGGGAAATACATCGCCGCCCTCATAGAAGAAATGTTCATCGTGTAATCCCTGTGATCTATCGCTTCCTCTACGGTATCCACCGACTGAGGCACGGCACAGACATACATAGCGTTCAAATAAAGATCACAGAAATTAATTCCGTTCTCTACAACCAAGCTTCCCGTTTCTCCTGGCGTTGCGATCATGGAAATTTCTTTGATTCCTTTAAACCTATAGATCCCGCTTTCTGATCCGGGCGTTTCGATGCCCATATAGTCGGCGTCGGCTGGCGTTTCTCCATCCAGGCCGAAATCCAAAGCGGCCAAAGAAACGGGATAAGGTGTGTCGAGATAGGCGGGCGTGTTGCCAGGAGTTTCATCCAGGACTTCGAGGAATTCACTTTGATTTGCTTTCCCCGAAAGGCGGTAGTTCATATAGTTGAGTTTATTTGCTGACACCATGGACAGCTGAGGATGGTTCTCGAAATTCCCCAATTCATCCTCAACATACAAAGAGAATTCGAAAGATGTGGCCGGCGAGTTTGCCGCGATAGGGGCGGCCAACGCTACAGGTGCGAAATAGATCGTATTTCCCGAAATCGCAGTTACAAGAACTTCGACTTCGGTCGTACCATCCGTGAAATAAACCAGAGATCCAACCCTCGCCCCTATTGCATTATTGAGAGTTATTTGATTCGCCTCGTCCACGAGATCGGTCGTTATCGTGCTCGCCAAGGCGTGTACGCTGGCAGTCATGACTGTCGCTCCCGCAGCATAACCATTTAATGCCTTGGAAACGAATGTCAGTTTCTTGTTTGCGCTGTCGACCTGCCAGACAACGAAATAATCGGAATTCGTTCCGTCTGTCAAGATGACCAGGTCGCCCACTTCGAAATCCCTGACAGAAGTCAAGGTAATCTCTGTGTTTGCTCCGCCCGTAATTATTACCGTAGTTGTCGTCGTTGCCTTCAGCGTGGTGTACCGAAGAGAATTTCCCCAGGCGCCAGCATTGTGAGCGGAGGCTTTTATAGAAAACGCGCCCTGAAGAGAATCATATGCCAACGAATCAGAAGTAGAAGGCCCCGCTCCGCTTGCCAATGGCGTTGCAGCCACAGCAGAAACTAAGGCTGTTCCATCGGAGCCAACGCCCAAACCTGCAACAACTATTTTATAGGCATCGAGCGCAGCATTCACGGCGGCAATTACATCGTTCGCCGTGGAAATGATAGCCGGAACCGCACTTGTGGCAAGGCGGACATCAACGTCGTAGCCCGTCGCCGTTTTCGTTACTGTAACGAGGATTGAAAGCGGCCCGGAGCCTGGATCTGTCAGAGAAATCCGAATATTATTGCTATCCGCTCCTGGATGCTTTGCCGTCCAGAGAATAGCAAAATTCCCTGTTCCTGTAGCAAGGCTTGCAAGGACCTCCGGTTTTAAGACTCTGGAAATCCACAGAGCCCTTCCCTCGTTCACGAAAAAGCCCCGAACATGTTTTGGGCCAACGAAGCCCCCGTAATATCCGCCACATTTCCTTTCGAATTCCTCCCACGAGGTAACGTAGAGAGCCTTGGCGTCGCCTTTCTTTGTCCGGACGATCATTCCGCCCACGGATACAGGCACTCCCTCGATTGTCGGAGGATTCTGAAACTGTTCTTCAAGATTCAGACCGACATGATACTCGGGCATTTTATTCCCTTTCAGCTACTTCCTTTAATTCAAGAAAAAAGGGCAAGCGTCTTTCGAGCCCAACAGAAATAATAAACCTGCTGGCTTTATCGTTAGTCCGACAGGTTTTTCTTTTTCTTTGTTGTTTTTGTTCTTGTTATTTCCAGAGGCACATCTTCGGAGTGCGTCCAGGTTTGCTTTATTTCAAGAACAACCTTTGGCGCATCCCGGAACGGCACAAGCCTTCTTTTCTTCAATGCCTTGGCGAAATGAGCATCGGAAACTTCTCCTTCAGTCAGTTCTCTTGAAATTTCGCCAGAACTGAAATGAAGCGTATGGCCATCCAAAAAGGCCAGTGTTAAATCCCCCGGCGTGTTATTCCGGACTTTCATCTTCTTCCTCCTCTATCTGTTTCAAATTGGATTGTTTCTGCAAGAGGGACCTCCTCATAATTAGGATCGAAATCCCGATAAATGAGTTCAAACACAAACTGTTTAACAGATAGCCCCTCCCTTGATATATTTTTATTCGCAAAATCAATAGTATTAACTATTTTCAGATATTCAGAAGTTGCAAGAGAAAGAATTCTATTATTTTTTAATAACCTAATAGCCGCCCTGTTCATCTGCTCGGACAACCTTTCATCCGATGAATAAGATATTATAGTTATAGGCAGCCTATACGTAGAGGGAAAATTCCTAACTCGTGCTAAAAGTTTCGCTTTATTCTTTTCTATCTTTCTATCATCATTTTTAAAATTACTATCCTCGTTATGATCTCCAAGTTCAAGAACGAATTGAGGCAAACTTGCTAAGACATAATCAGCTTTTGCCGGCGCGATACGAATATTTATTTTAACTCTTAATCTGGCTATTATTTCACTATTAGCCGCTTGAGGGGTGAAATTAATTATTTGAGAATAAACCTCTTCTCCCGTTTCTTTAGTTTCGACCAATGTTTTAACTAATGATAAATATATATTATTTAAATGGCCAGGATCATCTGTCTCGCTCCAAACTCCTATAACTTCTAATATTTCGGCATCCATATTAGCTATTATACTTCCTGTTATAGAGGCCAAAACCGCACCTATATCCGTTATAACCTTTAAATTTCCATCAAGATAAGTATAAACAGATCTAACAACATCTTCTTCAGGAATAAAATCAATTTCATAATGAATAGCGACTCCCCATAGACAAGGAGATGATAACCCATCTATATCAGGAGAAAGCAACGCCTTTATTTTAATCTGTTTATAGCCTCCTGCAATAAATGATAAAGTCGATATATTATTCTGAATTTCTTCTTCTGTATTCCAATCGTTAACTCCCGCAACTGACCAGGCGGCGCCATTCCAATATAAGAAAGTTGTCCCATTATTATTAGATACTTGATATTTTATAGTTCCCAAATTTGCATCATCTTCATCCAAATTATAAAAAGAATGCTCCTCAAAACTCCACAATTCGGTCAAAGAATTAATTATTAAATTAGGAAATTCAATAGTAGCCTCAACCTGATATTTCCCTTCTTTACCAAAAGATATTTCATCATTGCCATCTGTAGGAAATAATGACGCAAATTTAGAAACGGCTATCTTTACCTCGTCATAAACAAGGGATTCTTTCTCTTCATCGATCATTAAATAACGAGTTGCCATTAAATTCCCTTTGTCAAAGAAAGAATCGCCGCCCTAAATCCTGCCTCATAGATAGCAAAAATTACTGCTTCACTCTCTTTTAAAGCCGGACCAATAAAAGGCCGCGGCTGAATTCTGACAACCTTGAAAAGTACAAAATCCTCTCCCCTTATCAAGCCCGGATCTTTAGGGCGCACTCCCTTTTTTAATGGAACAAATAATGACTTGGCATTTTTAGGGAGAATAATAGTTTCATGTGGTTTGCCTATTTCTCCCCCTTCTAACACTCTGGCAATTAGTGCTAAAGAAGTCCCTGTTTCACTATCCGTCAAACCATTAGGGACCCCAACAAAAACATCCAGAGGTGATAGCTGTATTTTAGTAATGGAATTAAAAAGATCCCCATTGTCTATCAAAGGGCTTGAACTCCCTTTTCTCGCAATAGTAATAGGATGATTAGGAGGACTACTTATAGATCTTATTTTCTTTTTTATAGCCCTTACAAGTGTTAAACCCGCTCTATTTATAGCAACAGACATATATTTATTTGTAGCATTTACAAGTTTAGGAACGCTTAGGGTTCTCTCAAGCTTCTTCCAATCTCCAATTCTAACAAGCATCAAGGCATTCCTAACAATTCCTTTGGCCTATCAAAGAAAATCATTACTAACCTTGCTTTATTTTTAAGAAAACCTGCGTTTCTAACCTCCGTTATGGCATAATTATTAACTACATCTCCCGCTATCTTTGTAATTAAATCTCCCTTTTGAGGCTTTATTGACAGATCATCGAAATCACTTCTTCGCATAGTTAAATGGGCAGCGGTTTGAGGAGAATCTCCGATATTAGTTTCAACCTCATCTTCCTGCCTTTCAAAATATACTTGTGCCCTTAAATTTAAAATATTCCCAGTGTCAGGACCGTCCCAATTTTCCCGCCCTTTTGGCCTTTTATATACAGGATCCATTGCCGGCCTATTGCGACCAGTTACACGATCCTTTCTAAGAAGGAGTTTTATTTCAACATCGACTAAATTTAATCTTTGAGGAATCATAATCAGACTAAATCAACATGATGAGGTTCTGCAAATTTAGATAACTGACTATCAACCATAGGATCGCCAGTAATGCCCACGCCCCCACCATCTTTATCCCCGAACAAGGTATAAGAATATCTATCCGTTTTCTCGCTTTTCAATTTAGTTGCCCCGACTGCCTCATCATAATCATCAGAATATATTTCTGGCATTAATTTCTTTACTAATAATATAGTTGCCCTTTCTATTAATCTTGGAACTGCACCAAAAGAAAGGACTCGACTTGCCACAGGAACGTCTGCCCCATTAATAGTCTCAATAGCATCAAATTCAACAGTTTTTGTCGCCCTATCAATAGTGTGTATTATAGCCGTTCCTAAGACCTCGCGAGTGCTATCAGCCTTTTCAAATATAATAACATCCCGCACTTTTAAACCATCAGTTGATACAAGAACAACCTCCTCGTCCGTATCCTCTATTAAAGTTCCTGTTGTGGTAAGAACAGAAGGAACCGCATAATTTCGAGATGATTTTCCAAACCAATCCATATAACCAGTATAGCAATCAACAACAACATTACCTCTTCCAGCAAATAAATTACTAAATAATAATTCAATATACCTCCCTCTGATAACGAATTCGTCCGGATTATATACTGTCCTATCAGCATTTCCTAATAATATATCTATTCGGGAGGGGAGTTCCTCTCCCGAAACAGAAGCTGTAAATTCCAGCCCGAATTCCAAAACTTCAAGGAACGGAATCCTATTAGAAAAATAGATGATAGAAGAGCCGCCCCCGTCGAGCCTTTTTTTATCTCGCACAGGGACAAACCATTGACCAAGCAGGTCAGAAAGATATTCCGAAGCCTCTTGAATTTTTAACTTGGCATCCGCATTAGACAAAGAGGCTATGGGAAACCCTTCCTGCCTTAGCCGATAAATGGTGGTGTATTCTAACATCTGTTTTCACCTTTACAGATCTTCGTCGTTCCAGGCATCTTCCTCGGGCTCTGATTCCCTTTTCTTCTTTTTCTTTCCCTTTTTCTTTGGTTTATCCGAAGTCATAACCTCGGATTTTTCTCCAACCTCGTTAACCGTTTCTGAGGCAGGAGGCATCCCACGAAGGTCTGGCGGTTCGGTTTTGGAGTAACTAAGCGGCTTTGCTATTCCACTTCCGGAACTCTTCAGGGCGGTTCCGCCCGCGCTGCACTCGATTAAATCGGTCTTTGACCGAAATAATTCTAAGTCGCACGGCAACGTAACTTTTGCCGGCACTTTCTTCGAGAAAGCATACCGATGGCCAAGAGTTCCCAAAAAGGCATAGCTTTCCGCAAATCGCGGAACGAAATAAGCCGCCTCTTCCTCCTTCCCCCTCTGTCCGAGATCCTTGTCCGCCATTTGAATTCTCCTTTAAAAGTTGAAAGCGGGTTAGACGCCAATTCCCAGGCGCTTGTCCAGGCCGTCAGCAGCCGTTGTTCCGATTGTCACGGCGCCACCTGTTCCAAGGGCGGTGCCTGCGTGAGCAGAATCCGCCTTTGAATGTACGGAGGAGATTATTCGGTGCGCCTCGTATTGCGCCCGAATATCGACGACCAGAGGAACGACATCCTCATAGCCCGTCGCACCTGCCACAGTAACGCTAGAAACCGAATCGGCATCGAGGTGCGCGCCAGCGTTAGCGAAATGAATGTTCAGCGTTGCCTTGAGGGCATTGGCGAGCGCAAAGCATGTGGCCTCATCCGACATGTTGGCCGTTCCTTCTGCGGCGCCAGGATTAGGATGTACGCCCAAGTCGGCCGTGTGCAGGTTATAGAGCGTTTTGATTCCGTTCAGTTCGGTCGTCAGGATCGCGAGTTCCGTTCCTGCATCTGCCGCAGTTACAGTATTCGGATCCCCGGCGCCGGCATGGCAGGAACCAACGACGTAGACGTGGTGGAGATTGTATTCCGCCTTGATGTCGTTGGCGAGCGTAATCACGCTGTCCCAATCGGTCGAAGGCGGAGCCGAAAGGGCGTTCGCCGCATCAGCGCCACCGTGTACGGCGGGCGCACCAGATACGTCGACGCGATGCGCCTCGTACTGGATAGCCAAATCGTTCACCAGAGCGACCGCTTCGGCTTCATCCGTTGCGGGATACGTTGCTGTCACGGCATTGGTATCCACGGAACCATGGCAGGTGGTGACGTTGAGCCTGTGCGCAAGGTATTGAACGTGCAAGTCGTTCACCAGCGCCAGGATATCCACCGTCGGATCGGTTGCGGCAGGGGCAGTGATCGGGTTTGCAGAATCTGCCTCAACGTGAACTCCCGATGCCGCCCGATGCAGATTGTATTGTGCTATGAACGCATCGAGCGCAGTCTGCACCGCCGCAACCCGAGTATTCAGCGCGCCCAAATCTCCCACGATGGACCGCAAGGCTCGCGCCACGCCTGCGTCCAGGTAACTCCCTCCATCGCCAAGATTCTGAGGGATCTCGAATTCAGCGGTCATCTTATTTCCTCCAGTTCAAATCGGTTTAACGAAATGGCCTACTAATTACTATTAGTAGGGCCGGCGACGGATATTGATCGCCTTCACGACCTTATCCAGGCTTTCGACCTGGCTATCCGTCTCGTTGATTACGACCGTCTCCCAACGGGCATAATCCTTATTCCATTCCGTGTAAACCTCTGTTTTGTCCAGGTTGCCCCAAATGAAATTGAGCGGATTTGCAAGCCACGCGATGCAGCCGTCGTTCAGCGTTCCTGCGCCTCCCGCGTCGGTCCCGACATAGGCGGCGACTGCAACTCCCAGCGTTGCCCACCCGTTTCCTGCGCCGATAGTCAGCGTTGCGCCCGAACCCGACGTCGGGTGCTGGAGATAGAGATGGCCGAAACCGTCATCCTGTGCGATGAGAGTTTCGAGTCCGGTTGCTGCCTTCAGGAGCGCGGCGACCTCATGGGCAGAGAAAACGCCCTGCGGCAGCGTGCAAGTTACGGCGCCTGCTCCGAGGTTAACGACGAGCGTGTCGTTCGTTCCTGTCACGACGTTCCACGGCCCCTGCGTCGTTCCGAGAATATGCCCTGCCGTCGCCACCGTGACATTGATGGACTTGCGTGAAGGCATGAGAGGAATCGAAATGATCGGAACACCGAAAGGCGCCTCGACGTTCCCCTTGTACGCCCTCTCACCGATCGCGTCGATTCTTTCCGAGTTGATTTCGACCCAATCGATCTGAAGAGACCGCGGCACGAAGAACCGAAGACCCGTATCGTCCTGATACGAATCCGGGAGCCTCCTGATCATGTTCGCGAAGAGAGTTTTTGAAATGAACTGGGCGACATGGTCGAGGATATGGGCGCCGTCCGTGATCTTGTCCAACCCGTCGTTGATCAGGAGCAGGTTAGCGATTGGCGTACCTGCGCTGATGGTATCGTCGCCGTTGATGTGCAGGTTTTCCATATCGGTCGCGATCTGAGCCATCATCGCTTCCGAAACCTGCTGCACAAGGCGCTCGCGGGAAACGTTCCGGCGAATTGCGCGGCGGGTGATGTGGTAACTGGAAACCATTTCCGCCGTTTCGAGGGAAACGTTGTTGATCAGCGGCGTCCCGGTTTCCGAAATGAGAGAGTTGTCCGTCAGCCCGACGGTGATCGGCTCACCCACGTGGAGCTTCGGAATTTCAACGCGAGGGTTATCCATGATTTCCGTCCGGCAGAGGGGGATAAGCTTCGTGAAACGCCGAACGTAACTCAGGAAAACATCGCGCTGCTTCGCGTTCAGGAGCCCGCCGTTCAGGAAGGAACTTCCTGTAACAGCTTTGTGGATCATCTGGTCGTTTCCGTCCATTTTTAATCTCCTTCTATTTGGAAACACTTTTTTTACAGATAAAGAGGTTCCGCTTTTCTTTGCGGATTAGAAATCCTTGACAGTGTTGAAGATCGAGAAGAAGGGATTCTCCTCGTTCGTCACATCGGCATCCACCTCTTCGTGCCCGTAATTCCTCTCATACGGCTTCTCATCGCCGCCCTTCTTTTCCTTGTTGCCCGTTTCGGCTCCGCCCAGAGCCTTTTCGATGGTCTCGACCCGCTTGAAAACGCCACCGAACTCCTCTTTGGCTGCTTCCTGGAAGAGTTTCACGAGCTCCTTGGCCCGATCGTCCAGCGCCTTCGTCAGCTCCTCCTTGATCTCCTTTGCGATCTCCTCCTTTGCGACGTCCAACGTCTTTTTCAGTTCTTCTTTCTCCACGGCACCTTCCTCCTTTTTTTCCTCCGCGCCGCCTTTGGGCTCGTCTTTCTTCCGCATCTCGGCTACGGCTGCGGAAATATCCTTCAATTCCTTGGCCATTTCCTCGAATTTTTTCATGACTTTTTCCTCGTCCTTCGCCAGCTTATCGTCGCCGGCAGTCGCTTCGCCCTTTTGGGCTGCGGAAGGATAACTGGAGAGGATGCCTTCGAGGATTTGAATGATCGCCCGATACTCTCCGGCGACCGCTTTCGGGAGGGGCGCCTTGTCCGCCTTTTCGACGCCCTCTTCTCCTGCCTGCTCGCCCTTCTTCTGCATTCCTTCCAGGTTAGAAGCGAGGGAAATCAGGCGTTCAATTGCCGACTGCGTCTTCTTCAACACAGCCGCAAGAACCGGAGCGGGAATATCCTGTTTTTCGATTCCCGTTCCTTCCTCGTTTGTACCACCCATGGCTTTTCCTCCATCGCGTTTCACGATAGCGAACCGTTTTTTGTTCGCGGGAATATCCACCAAGGATACCTCGCGAGGATCTATGTCCTTTAGATCCCACTTATATCCCTCGTCCGTCGCCATTTCTTGCCTCCTTTCTAAGTTTTGCGCCGGACTCGCGTTCCAAAACCTCCAATTGAATAGCCCGTTACTTTCCCATCCTTTATTTCTTTCCAGACATCATCCGAAATAACACGAGTTCCAAGTATCCAACTTCCTTTTTTAACCGTTTGAGTCCCTAATAAAAACTCTGTCGGTGCAATATAGCATTCCATTATTCTAAATTTCTTTTTAAAATCCTCATGTTGATATCCGATCTTCTGATGAAACTCCATAAAGCGATGGCAAGCCTTCGCTATTTCTTCTTCACTACAAACATCCCCTTGAGCATCAACAGTATTGGGTTCTAATACCACCCCATATACAGTTTTTTGGTCTTTATTAACCTTGAATATAGGCGAAAATATTTCAAACTTTTCCAACTCCTTTGTAACAACAGGCTCGCCATAAGATGTGCGCTCAACATGATCAACAGTATCAGGTTTATTCACCTTATTTAATGCCGTGATAATAGGAATAAACCAAGCAACATGTGTCTTGCCATCCTTATCATCAACAAATATTTCCGAAGCTGTTATAGTAACTATATCCCCTAACTTGCCTTGAAAATTAGTATTGAATGTCTGACCTATTACTACATATAATTTTCCACCAAACTCCTTAACTTCAGTATATTTATCCTTATCGGCCATAGGAATAGGACCGATTCCACCTGTAAAATTCCAAGTTTTATCGCTTCCTGCAACTTTGTGTTTATCAAGAATAATAGCGTTGATAATTCGTGGTATTTTATATTTTGCCCAAGATGATGTTCTGCCTCCTAAAGTATAAGTTGAATTCCAGAGTTTAAGAACCGCCCCTTCAGATCCCGGAAGTAACTTTGCCTTTTCTATCGCATCCCGCAACTCTTTTTCATTATTCGTTGTCCAATACTGAGTCGGCTCGAGATGCTTGAATCCCTTTATTTCTTTTTCGACTTCCTGTGCAACTTCATAATATGGTTTCCTTAGCCAATCCTCATTATCCCAATATAATATCCCAAAAACCCGACAAACTAAATTTGAATCATCCAAAGGTTTATCAGTCGCTGCCCATCTAACGAGCATTTTCCTATTAACGATATCATTCCTCTTATCATTTGTGTATTCTATTAATTCTGAATCAAGTATAAAATCTCCTTTTATTCCTTTTACTTCTTCTGAAATAGCCGGCATAGCAAAAGCCCTATCTTCCTGCTTATCTTCAAAGAATATTATTAACTTTGCATCCTTGCCATCCCCTTTCTTTTCAATTATGGTTCTATATCCATTCCATTTAGGATTGACTATAACCTTCCCTTTGCCATTAAATATGGTTTTTGCCCATTTTTCAACTAACACATCAACATCAAAAAACTCTCCAATATTAAATCCCCCTTTAGGCTTCAAAGGAATAAATTTAACAAAGGGCGCAAACTTGGCCTTCATAGAAGGGAATATTTCTTCTTCGCTGACTGCCTTAGCCTGCGGAGATTTTTCCTTTTGATATTTTAATTTCCAGAATTTAGAACCAGTCTCCTCCTGCTCCATTGTCCACAAACCTTTTATATGCTTTAAATCAACCTGAAATTTAATGAACCCCTCAGAATCCTCAAATATTGTCGCTTTGCCTTCATCGATCGTTTTTATCCACGAATACGTATTTTTTGTGCTATTTCCTAAAGTTCCAGGTTTAACTTCTCCATCAAGACCCAAGTATTTTTTATCCCTTATCTCCCTTACAGCAATTGATTCTATATTCTTTGTTGGGTCCTCCTCCATAACAAAAGAATCAAGTCCGCCTTTATCTTTAAGTTTAAAATAAAACGTCCACTCTTCCCTTGATGGCCCCACTCGAACAGTTGTTTGTCCCTTCCACATCTGATATTGAAAACTAAAATCCACCTCCTTTTTCCTAATATCTCTAACAGATAACATTATCTTTTTCTTCTCGACTCTCTTATATTCATTATTTATTATCTCTATGTTCTCTTCAGTAAAATATTTCTCAGAAACTAAGGCATCTCGGATTTCCATTGCCTTAGCCCCCTTGCTTTCCCAAAAACGAAACTCCTTTGGCGTTTGTTGCATTAAAGACAATGGCATAGCAGAAACGCCATTTGGAGGCATACTTTTAGTTTTAACTGATCTTTTATTAATGACGGATGGCAAAAAAGTCTTAGAAATAAACCCACGCCAAAACGTAGGGTTCTTTCCTGCTCTTTCATATCCTTCAGTTGATAATAACCTTAAATGTAGAGAACCGTTAAAATATTTCCCATTCGTAAGAAAATATTCATGATAATACGGCTTCTGAATTCCCCACTCTACACAATATTTTTTAGGATCCTCAATTATAACGAATATTCCAGGCTCATTAGCCGTCGCCCCAACTTCTCCGGGTTTCACAACTCCCTCGACGGCAATCCAATCAATAGGCTCCGGTTTCTTTGGCGTACACTGTAAACCTTTAGGAGCAAGAATAGGTTTTAAAAATTCGTTTCCGTTTCCCATATCATAATTAGCAATTATCTTTCTGCCATCTGCAACAGTATTAATATCTTTAATCTTGCCGGGATATTGAAAGAATAAGGTCCAACCTATTAATTCCTTTGTGCCAATATCCATCCTTAAATCAGCATGAACAGTATCGCCTCGAAAATGTAGCTGGACTACTGCGCGTCTTTTTCCTGTTTCTTTAGGATAAAACATTAATTCCGATTGCTTAATTATTCGATCATATATTTCAATATATAGAGGGTCTTCCTGTAACCCCTCTTCTGTTTCAATATAATCATTATCGTTAAATGATTCTCCCATTTTCACAACAGATAAATCATTATTAACCTGGAATAATAAATCACCCAAAGGTATATTATTAGTAAAGGGACCGTCGAAATCGTCAGACATTACGCTAATTCTTTTGCTTAATTCCTTCGGCAGCATCCTTCCAAGTCTAAACTCTACAACTTTCAACATCCCTGCTGGAATATCCCCTTTAACTAAAAAATCAATATCTCCTTCGGTTTCGCCATTATTAACCAACCCTCCCGTTAAATAAACAAAAGGCTGCCTTATCTTAAAAGATTTCAAGAGGGGCAGGACTTCGGATAGTTGTATTTTAGCCCCTATTTTATTTCCAGAAGAACTGATAGGCGCTAACTCTATAACCTCCTTTTTTATTTCCTCTTCCTCTGCCTTCTTCTGCGGTAATTTTCCAGGAAGAGAAGAGGCGTGTTTAAATCCTCGCGCTTTCATTTCGGCAACAACTAATTCATGGGCATTCCAGATATCCTCCAAGGAATAGACTAAATCCTTAGGCGACTTCCTTTTTAATGTCCAAAGGCTATGAAGGTGGCGATGTAGGTTGAGCAGAGCAGAGTCCTTTTCTTCCTTCAAGGACTTCACATTTATTTCAGCTATACTAAGTTTAATTAATGGTTCCATTTTTAATTATTCCTTCGGAGCGGCCTTCTTCGGAACGAGATCCTTGACCCTAAAATTAATTCGATGCTTATGGCTTTCATCCGAAGAAGTGAAGCCCAAGATATCCCCGCCCACGACAGGAAGATCGACTTTGTGAACATGCCCGTTAACCCGCTCCGTTCTTCCTGTTATTTTCTCCTTGGAAATGATGAGAGAAATCCTGTGCTGATGGCCAGCCATGATATTGGAAAAGAACTCCGCTCGCGGCGCCTTTTTCTCGATGCCGCAGAAATCGTCCATTTCCTCTCTTGAAGCGTTCAACCTTTTCGCGATGGGTTCCATTTCTTCCTCCTCGGTTTACAGTCCTGCAAACTAATTTTAATATTTAAACCCCTTGGGCCTCTTCCCAATCTTGTATTTTGACATCTTCTTCTGAAATAACGACTGAAGACCTGCAATGCGCGTGAAAAGGAGGCAGCGCCGGAGGATTTCCTCCTCGCGGGGCCGTCTCAACCACTTCCTGAGATGTTATTTTCTTTGCAGGTTTAAACCCCTTATCCGTTGCCTTAAATGTTGAATTAGGAAGATATATTTTTTCGCCTTTAGGCCCTCCATAGAACAAGGCGGGTTTCCCTTGCTCGGCTCTTACAGAATCAAAATTTAACCAAGGACGCAAAGCCTTAAAGGCATTTATATCACTATCAGATCTTGAATCCGGAATGCCATTTTCTTGGATATCTTTGACTATTTTCCTAGCCAATTCAACTTCAAAAACCATCCCATCCATTGCTTCGCATATCTCACTCGTTCTTTCGTCCATCACTGCTATAATTTCATATTTTCTAATTCTTGCCTCTTCAAATGCTGTAACCTGAGCAAAATTTCTTGCTCTATTGATAACATCGCTTGCTAATATGCTTAAATAAGTATTTCCTCTCTGTGCAAGAACAGAAGGAAGTTCTTCTCGCATCAAAGAAGCTAAAGCGCTTTTTGGCAAATTCTCTTGAACTATCCGAGACGCCAAAGTATTAACAGAGCCTATTAAAGTTTTATCGTATATTCCACTTATAAAAAAGTTATTATTATTGTTTAAAATGTTTATTACGGCCTTATCTTGTTGAGTCAATCCCGCCTTTATAGATCGTTTTAATTTCTTAGCAGCAAGGGCTACAACCTTTTTGGTTGCCACTATCTGGTTTTTTAAAGCCTGTTTAATAGACTTTGTTGCCTGCAAAGCAACAGATGGGCCAAGTTCCTTTTTCAATGTATTATGTAATTTGTTGAGGGCTTTCTCATTTATCCTATAATTTCCAGGTTTGCCAGATATTCCATTCTTAATAAAGGAAGCAATAGCCGATCCACTTTTGACTTTAGTTTTTATTTTAAAAGCAAAAGCGCTTCGCATAGCCTTAAATGCTTTTAATTCATTTACACCCGGATGATCCGGGCCGGTGCCTATTGTTATCCCGAATCCTTGTTTCCTTACTCCGCCCAGCCTGATAATTATTTCCTGAACTATCTTCTGACTTCTTATCAGGTTTTCAAGCGAAGTATTCTTAAATATTTTATATTTCAAGGTCATAGAGACTCTCCCCAATATCCTGCCTTTCGCCGATAGCCTTTTCAAGAGTATTGTTTAAACTCATGAGGGAATCTATTATAGAAGAATCCTTTGCTCTATCCGCAGGAACTTTCATTCCTTGCATAACCAGAGGCAACGGCATATCCGCCCAATTTTCTGTAAATCTTGGCTTGCCTAAATAATCTCGGATATCGTTAGGAGTTATCCCTCCTGTCCTTTCCATTTTCTTATATATCGTAGCCAATCCTTCGAAGTCTGTTTTCTTCGGTCGAACCAATTTAAGCCATAATATTTTAATTCCCATAGCCCTCATCAGTGTTTTATTTAATATAAATTCTATTTCAGCAATATCCGGTTCAAAAGTCTGGTCATTCGTTATTGATCTTCCTACGCTTCCTCCTGCCCGCGTGATATCAGAAGCAAAGAAAACAGGATGTAACCCGAATACCTCCGATATTTCCCCATCATTTCTATCCTGATACTTTAAATAACCTGCATCCTCAGCAATGCCAACAGTAAGTTTATGGAACTCTATTTTGACATCTTCTTTTTCTGTCATTGACCCTTCGCGGGTTCCCGCCTGAATAATCATTATTCTGCCGGTATTTTTTGTTCCCTTTCCTTTTCGTTCCAGGAATTCTTTTATATCTTCTCGGCTTTCCTTCGATAGCCTATATGGACCGCTCACCACTATTGCAATTCTTGGAGTTGCATCATTCTCAAAGAATGTAGAATTTCTTTCTCCCGCAAATCTGCTGCCCGCAATAGCTGGCGCAGTTGATAGATGTCTCGGAATTCCATAAGATGATTCCCTATATCCTGCAACTTTAAAATGTATTAATTCCCGGGCTATTAGTTCTGGCTTAGTTAATCCCGAGGTTTTAATTCCTGTATTTTTATCTACAACATCTTTATCGCCCCAATCCTTAAAATGAGTTACCTTCCTATTTTTATCTATTGCAACAAACCCGCCTTTCTTCTTTATCCTGACCGTTTGTCCGACAATTCGTTCAAGACCAATAGGAAGATAGTCGCCATCCTTTGTTGTTTTAGTTAAAGACCTATGAACAGCGAGATAGCCATTTCCTATAACTTCTCGATCGCCGATTACTTCTTTAAGAATAACTGAAAAAGGCATAGTAGGATGAGGATCATCAAGGAAATCTTCTATTAACTGTGACTCATCCTCGATATTCCGTTTAAGTTCTTCCAGTTGTTTCTTTTCATCCTCCGTCATTTCTTTTCTTGAACGTTCTATAATCCTTTTATATCTCTTTTTTGGTTCTAATTCATAACCAAGGCCAGCAGCATTAGTTGCACGTATTTGAACACAAGCAGCCAACCTTGTGGATATTTCAGGAGCAATAGCCCAATCATCTATTGAGAAGGGCGGTTTCTCTAATTCCATTCCGCCCAACGAATAGAAGGTAACTGAAACAGAATTCCCGCCATCAAGGCGCTTTCCAAGCGGCGCGCCTTTCTGCAAAGGCTCGTCAATAAAAACATCCACTTCGATAGGGCTTTGTTTTTTCTTTACCATGTTATCCGCCAGAAAGCTTTTTAGAAAATCGTTCTAACAGATCAGAAGGTTTATTATCCTGTTTTATTTTCTTAACAAAAGAAGGTTCCTGAGCAACCTCTTTATCGGCCTTGCCAAGCCTTTCACGATATTTCTGTATTTTATTCTTAAATGTTGGATTAGGCGGGGCAGGAAGGAATATTTCTTCTCTGGCTTCCTCCTGTTCCTTCTTCATAGGTTTTTCATTCCCCACTTCTTCTATTAGTGCCTCTTTTATATCGTCTTCAGATAAATCAGGAATCCAATCATCAAGCCGTCTCACCATTGGATTCTGAACTTCATTTGTTCCAGAACCTGCCCGTCTTTGCATAAAAGCAAGTTCAAAAGGATCTGCTTCACTAACAGGTTTATCCACCTGTTTTTCTTGATCCTTTTTAATATTCTTTCCTTTATTCCTTTTCTTTCCCATTTCATCCTCCGAATTGTTCTTTGATTGAAACGGTCGCCGCTTTATGGGGTTTTCCCGTTAATACTTCATAGAAATCCGCAAGCGATATATTATCCGGCACCTCCTCGCACTTCATAACCACAGCTATCCAAAATGCAAGGGAGCCATAGGAGATCTCGAAGTTGCCCGATTCTTCTAACTTATCGAGAACTTCCTTGGCATTATTTAAATTATACTCGAAATTAGGATTATCCACTATTTTATCCTCAGCTTTTCTTTACAACTTGGACATTCAATCCATTTTGCCTTATCGGGAATAAAGCCATGAAACTCCGTCCCGCATTTCTTACATAGAAATTTCTCGACATGTGCCATAATACAATCCTTTCCAAACATCAAAATAAAGCAACTTAGAAATTCACCAAAGGAATAGCCAGACAATGATAGCGCCGGGTTCGTGCCGATATTTAAGCCAACTTCATAATATGAACCCTTGTACTTTCCAAACCAGTGTTTATTGCTTTTGCCCCGCCTGTATTTTGGTAGCCGTAAATATAAACCACTTCATCTACTGGTAAATAAAGTATTGCAGTGACCATCGGATTAATTATTTCCTGATTAGTCCCAATATCTGCCGCGTACCCAATTCCCTGCCCGACATTATATCCATCGACATTAATTGCGATACTATAAAGAACGTCGGGCGCAACATCGCTTATTCTAAAAGCAGCGCTCACCAAATAATAACCCGCCTTTGTTACGGTGAAACCGCTGGTGCCTGTATCAAATTCTCCTTGAATATCAAATACTTCCGTATCAAAAGGAATTTTAGTCCAGCTGGCGTTAGGCATATCCCATGCTGCGTTCCTGTAGGCAGAACACCCGCTTTGCTTCGGGAAATCTACAATTCCCCCATCATATATTTTCATTACCTGAGTTCCGCCGTCTTGGACATCCACGCTATCAGCGGCGGCAGTTTGATTTACTGTGAGCTTCTTAAAAGCAGGTGAATCCGTCCCGACTAATCCCGTCCCGCTTCGCTTCAGGATATCGCCGTCCGCGACTGCCCCGACCAGTAGGTCGGTGGGACCCGTAGTCGTCCTCAGTCTTTTTGCAACCGCTTCCAAGAGATCAGTCGAAGCAAAGGGGTCGGTTCCTCCGCTCTTGTGCGAATCCTTATGCGCCAATGGGGTTCTCGACGATCCTTGATCGTCAAGCGTTGCGTTGGAAACTAAAGCATTTAATTCAGCCAGTGTCGCCGACGAATGGTCAGACCCACCAAGAGCATGGGGGGAGAGAGAAAATCCACCGAGCGCTGAATCTATTCCGCCAAGGTGGTCATCGACAATCTGATTCCCGCCCCCGCCAAGTATATAATTGATGGGCGAGTGTGTCGTGCGCCCGTACTGCCCCACGTTGAGCCTCGAACCGCCAGTCAACGCTTCAATCAGGGTGGCGAGAAGGCTCCCGTCCGCGTCTGCGGCATTACAGTTCATTAGGGAGCCGTCTTTAATTTTGACAAGAGCCTCAGCCATTCTTATTCCTCTTTCTGGCTGTGCCCTTTGGTGCCACGAACATGCGCCCACCTTCGATCAGAACTTCCTCGTCCTCGCCAACGCCCAACCGCTGAAGAAGAATCCTATTCTCGCGGAACAAATCCTGCTCCTCGCGAGTCACCACGATCTCCTTCAAGTCGGCGGTCTCGCGTCTTAGCACGAGGATTTCCTCGTCCTTGCGGGCTACTACTCGCTTGAGCATGACGATATTTTTCTTTTCGCCGATCAGTTCCTCTTGCAGCAGCGCAAACTTATACTGGAGGGCCTGTATTGAATCCAGAGGCCGCACCGTCGGCGACGGCTCCCGTTTAGGGACGTTGGCCTCCTCCTTCACGATTGTTGGAGGATAAGAAAGAGAAGCATCAGATAATACCTTTTCCGCTGGCTTCTTCTCGCCTCTACGTGTTCTCTTTGTTCCCATGGAAAACTCCTTACCAAGGTCAAGTCCCCTTACGCTTCGAAAGCGTACTCCTTGTTCGCGAATAGAATAACCTTCGCGTTGACCCCGATCCCGTCCGCTGTCCCCTTAAACACCTTCCCGGTAGTAGGGACCGCGGTAGTCCACTTATGCTCATTGGGATCGGCGTTGCAAAGGAAAACCTCCTCTCCGTAGACGGTAGGTTCCTCGGCGGCAACCCACACAACAGATAGAATTCCCATCGGGGAGAAGTACCCGGTTGCAGTCGCGGCTCCGGTAGTAGTCGCGATCCCCGCGAACCCATCGCTCGCCGCTGCGCGTCGAACCAGTTGGCCAGACCCGTCAAACTTCACGGCATCCTTAGCGGTTATCCCTCCTGTGCCGATAGTCTTCGCGAATTGCGGGCCACCGTAGAGACCGTCCATTATGAACACGTCAGCGATCAGCTCGCCGTTGATATGCTGATCCCCACTGAAGATGTTGTCTGCGGCCCTGAAACTACTATGGTCGTCAGAGTCGTGCCGGGTTTCGTTGAGGTACTGAGTGTGATCGTCATCGGCGAGGCCGTTCAGGGCGAGGCCGTGGTCTATCTTCCCACCGACCCCACTGCCGGCCGACTGGTGAGTGTGGTCCTTTACCTTCTGGAGGTCAGCCAGCTCGCCGCTCAAACTGGCAACACTGATCTCGTCGGCTCCACTATTCTCGTGACGGCCCGAGTGATCGGCATAGGGATCGTCTGTGAGATCAGCGAAAGCAAGAACCTCCTGAATCCAGCCGGCGGCGAGTTTCCCTGCCCCGTCTGCGATGGGGATCTTGCTCGCAGTGGGCGTGGCCGTGGCGTTCGCGGGGTCCTTAATCACCTTCAAACTTGCATTTAATCCAGCATACCCACTGGCCGCCTCGCGTTCGGACTCCTTCTGGTAAACCGTGTGCGGATCGGCTGCCCCAACGTGATCGAAAGCCCAATCTGAAGTCGGAGCCTTCGTTGTTTCACCGTCGGTGGGAGTTCCAGTCAGGTGGTCGGTGATTGAAGCGGGTTGCTGCACGACCTTGGAGCTGGCATCAAGGGATGCGTATCCGCTCGCAGCCGCTTTGTTTCCGGTGTGTTCTATGGTGTTAGCCCCGGCACCATGGACGCCAGTCGTAAGACCTTTATGGGTCGCAAGCGTAGATGGCTCCCCATCCAGGCCAGCAAGACTCATCTCATCCCCGCCAGCGTTTTCATGCGTAGCTTTATGGAGTTTGGGATCTTGAGACCCGCGGCTCGAAGCGTCCAGACCCATGTAGCCACTCGCAGAACCCTTCTCAGATTCCTTCTGATACTCGGGATGCTGATCTGCATCATTCTCGTGGTCGTATGCCCAGTTGGAACTAATCGGCGCAGTCGTCGCAGCATTCACCGGCGTATCGTCAACATCAAGCTGGCCGAGAAGAGTATCATCGGAAATCTTGGCGCTGAATTCCGCTTTCGTACAAATGCCGTGGACAGACGCATCAAGGTCATGGTCGCGGGCATGGTGATCATCGATGGATATATCATTCAAATCATCGTGGCTCATAGTTCCTGGACCGAATTTCACAAAGGTCTGTGAATCAGTCCCGATAGTATCCACCTCAGCGGTTAGTACCCACTGCTCGTCCCCGTTGAGCGTCCCCTCATCAATGAAAAGCATCATTCCAGCGTTCACCTCGGCGGCCTCGTCGGAATCAATCACGCGAGTGAACACGAAAGGATTTCCGACGTCCCCAAGGGCCGTTACCTTGTAAATTCCGTTCTGAAGCGCAGCAGCTTGGTTCTTCACAAGAATGCGATCATCGACGGCCATGCTGACGCCATCCTGCGCCGGGAGCGCGCCGTTGGCATTGGCGGTGAGAGTAGCTCCCACTCCGAGCGTACCATTGTCATAGGTGCAAGCTGGGAGGGCAGCAGTAGTCGATACCCGAGCGGACGGCTTGGACTGTAGCCCAGTTCCGACGCTATCTACATATGCTTTAGTCGCAAGATGAGTTCCTTCCGTCGGAGCTATACCGGCGACCACGCCTGAAAACGCCCGTGTACCATCGGCCTTGGTGTAAAGGGGATGGTCGTCATCGCCCCTTCCGGTCAACGCTCCGTGGTCGACCGTTCCAGCTTCAGCGCCGGCAGATGCGTGGGTGTGATCGCCGATTGCCGAATGCTGCGCCCTGGCCGTCCCTTCATCGTGGGTGTCATAGTCAGTCTTCAACTGCGCCACGTCCACGCTATCCACGGTGCCGGTTACTGAGATGTTGCCGGTCACCTCTAAGCCGTTGGAAACCTTCAACTTTGGAATAGTCCCGTAATTAGCCGTGTTCGGAACCCCAAGGTTGCCAGTGGCAAGCACGACCGCTAATTTGTAGTCCGCCATCTCACATTCCTCCGCAATTGTAGAATTGACTCGGTTGTCTTATTCTATTTCAACCACGCAGTTGGGTGCAACGATCACCTCAGTGGTATTTTTCGCTATTCCCAATCTTTGGATAATTTTATATAATGGTGGCATAGGATCAAAAATCGGGTTAACTATATGTTCCCCAGCTATTGTACTTAAGAAAAGGCGATCTTGTGCTGCGAGGCCACTAAAACCATCCACCCTTCCAAGCAACCTAACCTTAGCAATCGTAGAAATCGGCTTTACCACAACAATTCCAATAGCCTCCAGGACTTTATCTGTCGCAGATGCAAGAATTACAGTATCATTCTCGCCCTGAGCAACCCAATTATTAACGCTAACTTCAGCGGCACAGTTATACAATACGTCAACCGACGACCCTCCGCCTCCGCCGCTCCCCCCGTAAAACTGGGTCCACTCAAAGCCATCCCAATATTCATAACATTCTTCGTCCGTGTTCCAACCAACAGGATGAGGTACTCCGACGCTTGGGGTCGGACGAGTCGCATCATCCCATGTTCCGCCAATTCGTTCTGTTAACCCTTCTATTTGATCGTCAGGATTATTGAACAAATCTTCATGAAGTGGGGTCGTCGAAACAACCTTTAACTTCGGATAAGGATATTTAATCTCACCCATTGCATATCACGTCCTACTTCCGCAATCGAACTACTATGACGTAATTTCACTGAGCGTCGTAAATCCTTTCTTTATTCCGATCATTATACAAAGAAACATTTCACCTCCGGTCCCCTTTGCGAATGCCCAATCCCCATCCTCTGACAAACTGGACAAGTCGGATAATATAGGAGTAGTTCCGGCGAGTAAAATTTGAGCCTTTCCGGTAGAATGGGGAACGGGCTCTCCGAGATGGGCCCCAACAAGGCCATTTAATGTAGTTTCATCCGGAGCAGATAAGACTCCAGAAAATACAACCTTACAGTCCCCGTTTATCTCGTCTATTCTTTCAAGCGTGGCGGATGAGATTGAACTCTGATTTATCTCGACGGTAAAAACCGAGGTATCCACCTTATGGTTGGGAAAGTTGTCGTTGATTGAATACGTATAAGTTTCGGACATTATGCCACCCTCCAAATTTCAATTCTTGCATCTGCGATTCCCTGAGCAGTTCCGCCTATGAAATCAGCGAATTGGATTTTTAATGTTTTGGCAGCCCCTGTGAAAATTATCTCTGCAAATCCGCCTATACTGGTTCTATCATTGTCCGTTTTGATTTTTCGTATCTCTTCCTGAATTACGACAGCGTTGGTGGAATTATAAAGCCTAAATTTTCCTTGATCGTCGGTGTTATCTACAGTTGCCATCCAGCCAACTCGATAAGTTCCAGTTAGTGCCGGAGTGGTAAGAGTTACCTTATCCTGATAAACGGCCGACGTTGTCGTTTGTCGTGCAAGGGAGACGGCTGTCTGATAATTCTTGCCGAAAACCGCAGCGGTTGCAGAGCCCAAGCAGCTGCACATCTGAGTACAGCTAACCTTATCGACTTGCATGACCCCATCGATCAAACCTTCTTTTGCCATCTATCTATCCTCAAGCCTGTAGACGAGTAACGGCAATACGAGCTTCCCATTTAATTGTCGTAGCTGCAACGCCAGTAACCCGAACGTCCACCGTCTGGTTTGTGGTATCGGCTTCCAAATTTACATCATATGCCGAGGTCGATCTACGTATAAATAAAGAAGCAGTATTGCCCTGTTGTGTGACATTCCCCGCTGTATTGCGATAAAATACTCCCTCCAGATGATAGATAGCACGTTGGGTGCCATCCGACTTCCTGGCTACAACAATAACCTCGGCATCAACCACTTCTTCCTCAGCAACAGTAATAGCTTCCAAATCAACCGGAGTTGCGTCCAAGGTCGTAATGGTCTTTGTGTATCGTTCCGTCGTCAAACCAGTTTTCAACTTTCCCACGTTGATATCGTCTAAATTGGAAAAGGCATCATCGCCCCCTATAATATGGGCGCTATGATGTAACTTCGGAGATTGAACCACACGTATCAAGGCATCAAGACCAGGGTAACCATTCGCGATGCCTTTCTCAGCCTGGTCCTGGATTACATTGTCGGCAATTTCTTGTTCGACAAGATTTTTCTCGTTTGCCATCTCTCTATCATCCCCTCTGTCTAACTAGCTGAAGATACGTCCATGTCGCACCGGCGATGATATTCAGCACCCCTCCGGAGGTCTGATAGCCATGCATCTCGACGTAATCGCCCGCAACAAGATTTAAGACCTTTACATCAAGTACGATCGTCGTGAAAATTCCCACCGGATTTACATAACCGGCAGAGATCAATGCCCCGTTAACATGTATTGTCGTGGAGCGAACACCATTTGCGTTTCCCGTCCACGTAATTTTCGCGATCGCAAGGTATTTTCCGGCCTCTCCCGCTGGTACTGTAATCCTCGAAGGATTCACGCCGGGATCGTGCATGACGTCGGTGTCCCACGTCTCCGCGTCGAACGCGATTGGAGTCAACGTAGAGTCGTTAATGGCTTGGCCCGTTGACCGATAAACTGAACATGAAACATCGGCGCAAATTCCGCCAAGCGTATCGAGAGCGTCCTTGACCGTGACCCCAGCAACGCCGGAATCATTATCAACCTGAGAAGCGTCATAATCACTGGCCGCTGCTGCTACCGCTCCTGTTCTACCGAATACCGAAATAACAAAATCCGTATGATCTGCCTTTTCCCAAATGGTCCCATTATGAACAACCCAATCGCTTGGCGAAAAGGCTATCGGGCCTGAACCAAGATCCTGAGTCCCAGCAATTGAAACCACATAATAATGTCCCTTGATTCCAGTCGCGTCCGATAAAGTAGGACTATTTGTACTTGCATTCCACGTTCCTTGATAGTTGATTGCTCCAACAACCCCGGTAAAATCCTGCCATGAAGATCCGTTCCAAATATAGGCCTTCTTCGTATCAGAAACCGCACGAACGTCATCTACGGTATTTCCAGCAGATGGAAGCGCCGTTATAGTAGCAACTGGATCTTTCCATCTTGGCGAACCAAATGGAGATTCAGGGCGTGTCACATTGCCTGACATTATTACCTCCTGGCACTGGCGACGAGCATTGCAATGAAAGTTCCTAACGCTCCCCCTATCGGTTTAATAGCAAGCCAGATAAATCCCCGTTTATCGCCGGTTTCCTGCGTCACAAACGGAATAGGAATAAGCGATTTATCATGCGGAGTAATAGCGCCGAGCGCTTCGTACACAATATGTAAAAGAGTTCCAGCCTCTTTATCTCGAACCTCGACATCGAACGATGTAGAATCCCCTCCGATTTGTAGAACAACAACCCGTTCAAGAGTCGCAGCCTCAAGTCGTCCTTCATTTCCTCTGTCCCATGTGAGCATTTTTTCTGTCCAGGCGCCAGTAGCGATCCCTGAGAATTCTGTGCCTTCCGCCCGGGCAACTACGATCCTGCCTTTATTTGCAAGACCATCATATTCAAGATCCTGCAAAGGTTTGTGATAATCGTTAAGATCCATCTTTTACTTCCTCCTCTGCCTTTTCCTTTTCGGCCAAAGCGGTTTTAATTTTCTCCGCGAACCGAGTAGCAAGCCTAATTAAATTAAATCCTCGCAAAGGATCGTCCTTATACTTATCGACTATCCTAAGAATTTCATTATAAAATTCTTCGATGTCGTCTGGGACAGGAGTAATAGAAACGGTATCTGTTCCCGGCTCACTTGCAAATCGTAATATCTTATTCATAGTAGATAATTTAAAAAATGTAATAATAGTGTCGAGAGACAACCTCCTATCATTAAAATAAAAACTCCTTGTTCCAGGAGCCCACCGAATCGAAACCTCTTCCCCTTTTGAATCCTTAGCAAACCTCGCAGGAAGAATTAGCGCACTCTTTTTACTTTTCCTTTTCCCTACCATTTTAATACCCACCAAAATGGCTTACTATTTAGGCTTTTATTCCTGTTACTTGTCAGGCGTGTTAGAAAAAGAAGACGACCGCAGGTTTAATATATCGATCGGGTGAGAATGCTCGCCGAACAGATCAGTCGAACCATAGACCTTGTCGTCCATCATGTTCGATAACTTGACAGCGAATTTGTGCGAATGTGCTCCTAATGTTGCATCGACCGCCCTTGTAAAATCGCTGGAAACCTTTTTATCCTGCGTCAGTTTCCAGAATGTGGCATTATCCTCTGTCTGACCCTCGAAGTATTTTACGAACTTATCTCCTTCCTTTTTGGAGATAATATTGCCGACGGCCTGATGAATGTGGCCCGCGCCATCCCCGACGACGAAACGGATCTGTTTTTTATTGACATGAACCTTTGCCTTTTTCTGATTAAGGTTGTCTAAAGTTATTTCATCCCCTATCTTGAAATCCATTTCTTTTTGCAGTTGTGCCATGGCGTCTTTGACATCCGTATATATGAACCGTTTGGTCATATACCTGAAGTTTTTCTTGTCACCTTCTCCGAATTCAACATCCAAGTTGACGGAAACGACAAAACCATTTTCAGCGCCTTCAAGATAGATTGTTTTAGACATTAGGCGGCCTTTGCCGCCCAGTTTGAATATCTCGATGGCTTCCTGATCCAATTGCGCATCTCCTGCCAGTCGTCCTTCAAACTTTTTCAGGATCTCCATTTTGCGCTCCTCAAAAAAAGGCCAGCGAGGCCGGCCAAGGTTATCAATTTCTAAGCTACCGAACGATGAAGAAAATATCGCTTAAAGAAATTACGGTATATGCGTCGTTCCCTATTTTTACCTCCACGCCTCCGCCAGGAAAGAAGAAAATGTGTTCATTTACTTTAAGAGCCATATCGGGCTCTTTTTCTTTAGGAATCGACCCCATCGCCATTATAGTTCCTTCAGATAATCTTTTCTTTGAAGCATCGGGAAGAAATATTCCTCCAGGAGTTTTCTCTTCCGTCTTTAATTTTATGAGAACCCGTTCCGGCATCATAGTTACGTTCAGTTTTTCCTCACCGAAAGATGTAGTTTCCATCTGCTACCTCCTTCTGCAAACTTGCGGAGAATTACTGAATAAAATCCTCAGACCTCTTTAGGCCCTCTATTTCTTTTCCAATTTCGATAGGAATAAGCCCTTCCCGTATTCTCTGATTTATCCAGGATAACCCAAACGACAAAACAATAGTTTCACCATCTTCTGTCTGGGCGCCAATAGCTACAGCGTCTTCTCCATATTGAATATCAATTTGAATATCAATAATTCTAACTAATTCCATCTTTATCTTCCCGATAAGCCAAAGCTATTAAATCCCATCCCATCAATTTAATAAAATCCTTAAACTCGCAATCAGGATGACCACAAATAAAAAGAACCTTAGTTCTGCCATCATCCCTTAATTCCAAAGAACAGACAGAAGATAACCTTCCACAACCTGGACAAGTAACTAAAGCCCTTGGCGTTCCATCCAGATTTATCCCTGCCTCCCAAGAAGGAAAATCATAATCCGTATTGCCTTTGTTAATATTTCTCATATAAAGTCATCCTCTTGCGGCTCCTCGTTCTCTCCATAGTTATTATCTTCAAGATATCGCACTATTTTATCATATAGGTCCTTAAATTTGTCCTTGTATAATTTTGCCGTCTCAAGCCAACCGATCAAAGAATCGAGGTGGTCCAGAGATACCTCGCTGAACTTCTTTCCCTTTAAGGATCCAATGGATATAACGGTTTGGCCTAAATCTGATTCGTTGGCTTCCATTTTTTTGTTCTCCTAATAATTATCTTATTAGATACTAATATACAGAACCACAATTGGGGCAAACAGCAGAAACTTTGTCAACTTTTTCTCCCCTTAGTTTCCTCTCCGCCCTATCAAAAGTATCTATTATCTTTTCAAAGATTTCTCCCGCTATCTTCTCCGCCTCACCAAAAGTTATCTGTTCTGGTAGATTAACCCAAAGAAAGGCATTTATTTTTTCCTTTAATTCGTCGACTTGTGTATCTCTAAATTTCTCGAAGTCCTCTATTATTGTAGCATAGCTTTTAATATGAGAACCGCCCGATATTTCTTCTTCACAGTACATTTCTTCCTCCTTCTGGCCTCTGCCGGAGTTAACGCCATCCCTTGATATAATCCTTATCTTTTAATTTCCCAACGATCGCCACCTGCCTTGCCAATATATTAACCGGCCACTCTAATTTAATTCCCGCCTGCTTTAAAGTAGCCGTGACATCTATTCCCATAGCCTCGGGGCAAAAAGAAGCAGCATAATCTTTCCCCATTTTTAATAATAATCTATTGACCTTTTCCTGAAGTTTCTTTCTCGCCCCGTTCTGCCAATATAGACAACAATTCAACTGTCTCAAAGTCCAAAGAGGATGTTTTGCTTTTAACTTATTCCTATGCCTTTCTAAATTAAACTCATTTATAGCCGCAAAGAAAGGCTTCCTCATTAAAAATATATCTTCAAAGAATGGGGCAGAAGGCGGACAACCCTCTTTAATATTATAATTCGGACACCCATCAGGATGTCCCGGATACGCCCTTTTGCAGAGCCTTCTAACTTTATGTCTAATAACAGGATTTATTCTAATTATCATTTTTACCTTACCTTTCTAATATCTCTTTATCTCCTTCCTGATATTCCAAAAGGGCACAGAAAGGAGATATCTTTATTTGCCCTATTAAAAGGGCTCTGAGGGAGTTCATCCCCGCATAATATAACGGCGACTTCACGCCATGCCTCGCATCGAGGCCCTAACAGTTAAAGAAACCCCGATGTATAGAATGGTAAAGGCCAAACATGCCATCCCGCCCTGGCACAAAAGACTCGCCAGAACGGTCCAACATAGAAGACCTCCTGGACCGCCGTTAACGTCCAGAAGATCCCCAAAACCATTGGCACAGAAAATAATATTAATAAAATCATTAGTATCCATCCCTTTTACCAAATATCACAAAACCCCTACAGTTGCCTTGACTTTCCCCGAATGAGCAAACACCCTAACAAATATCCCTACTTCCTTATCCACGGGCAACCTTCTCATAGCAGAAACTAACAACCCTATTTCCCGCCTTTGTGAAAGATCCGTCATCTCTTGAAAATCAGCCTGCCTAATCTCTTCAATCCTCCCTTTCTTATTTATATATAAAAGCCCCCATTTATCCGGCAATTCCTTTTCTTTAATAAGTCCAACAGGGCACAAATAATAACGATATCTCCCCAACCCATTTATCTGATATCTTCTAAAATGCTTCTTATTATCTGCAAGGAAATCTCCCCTTGAAACCTTACACTCAATTAAATAAGATATACCAGAAGACCTAAAACCCACAGCATCCGGTATTTCTCCTGGCGCTATTATTCCTGTAAGGACAACCGGGCACCCACTTCTATGAAGCCACTTAGACGCAGATCTAATTAATTTCCTATGTATCATCTAATTAATTTCCTATGTATCATTAAATCTCTTTCCCCACAACCCCTTTTCTATGGCCCCCACAACCTCACGATATCCCCCATGCCACGCCCTCGTAGACCCCTTGCCATGAAACTTGCATGAACAAGGGAGTTACCTCCTTTTTAGGTAAGCCCCTTTGGAATATTCAGAGGAAGTATATAAAAAACGTATATAATCCGTTAATAAACTCCCTGTATTTCATATATTCCAGAAGGTTTTAAGTATATCTAATTAATTACCTCTTCTGATCCAAGGGGATTTCCAAGGAGATATTTATCTTAGTTTCTTTAATTCTTTAATTCTTTAATTCCTTAATTCTTTAATTCTCTAATTATCCATGGCCAAGGACTTCACAGGAAGATAATATCTTTTAATTTCTTGGACTTCATAGTGGACCTCACAGTATTTCCTATATCTGTGCAGAATATTAATATTTCTCTGATATATCTTATATATCTTATATCTCTTAATCTCCCTGTTTTCCTGTATATCTCTTAATATCCATTATTAATTATTCTATCACGCCATGCTCTAAAAATGGGTTATATATTCGTAAAATCTGTGGCTATTTGTGATTACCTAAATAAGAGATATGTAAAAATATATAACCTTTTTCCTTAAACTTAATTTTTTTATTCTCCCCCCCCTATTCCTTATATATATACTTTATTTGGGTTGTCTGGCCAGAGGTTTTATATCTCTTTGTTTATCTATATATAGGCTCCTGCCTTTAATTATTTATTCTTATATATATGGCCAAGGATATATAGGCCTTCTTTATATAGGCTGTCCAATTCATAAGCCTTGTATATATGGCCAAGATTATAAAAGGCTTTGCTTATTTAATATATTATATTCTCCATATATATAGACTGCCCAGAGAGAATGTTGTCTCAATTTAATTATATTCATATACACGTCCTATATATAGGCCTTCTTTATATATACAATTATTTGTCGCCAGTGTTACGTCTGTGCAAGTTATATATATAGGTTGAAAGAATAGATAAAACATAACAGTTTTATACGTCTTTTATGTATATTAAACCAGTATGTAGCAATCGTTATTTGAATAGGGGAAAGGGAGAGTTAGGTATATCAATGTCAATGGAAACTCCAACGCCATAGAATGCAAGTTTAACTTTATTAGGTATATCAAAGGATCCTGCTTATGTATTTACAGGGTTGTCCATTATATATCACAGGGTTGTTCATTATTATATATCAAAGGATAACTATAGTATCTATATAATCTACACACTACTATGTAAGCGAATACTATCCTATATATATGTCTAATCTTTAATACTCTATATAGCTTTGATTCAACTTTATTCCTTCTTGAATTGTCCCTATATATATTAACTCTATTAGAGGAGAGTTAGGTATATCAAAGGATAATAGATATATAGGATAACACCTCCTATTATATACAAGAAGATACAGACATACACGTTCCTTCCCTACATATAACATATATAACTTTTACTTAAAATAAGTTCGGCTCTTTTCTTTTATCAAGCTTGAGTATATTAAGGGAAAGAGAACTAAGTATATATAAGAAGATAGTTAAGTATAATAAGGGGATAATTTAATAATTTAATAGGATAACGCCCTTAGGTATTTAATAGATATATATAAGAGGATATATATATACCATATAGTTATGTTGTATATAGTCTTTAGTTATATATCTATTCTTTCTTTCTTATCTTCTCTTTAAGTATATCAAAGGATGATCCGGTCCGCATATATGAGAAGATCATCCAGTCTTCCTTGCTGCTCAATCGTCATCTGTACTTTCCTCCTCTTTTGGTAGCAGATTAGATATATATGAGGTTAAACTACCTTATGTTCGAGCAAAACATCCAATACATTTTTCCGTCCGCAGAAGAACGAGAACCCTTCCGGCCAACGACTGAGACAGCAAAGCCCACCCCTTTGCTCAAAAGTGCTCATGATTTCTTCGGCTTTTTCTTTACTGTAACCCAGACACATGATATCGTCAATTATACTCGCCTTGCTCATGGCTGCCCGTCCACCTTCTAACTGTATCATCATTTTATTTCCTCCTTATTCTTGCCGTATTTCAAAGGCATCTAGATCAATGGTTCGTTATTCAGAAGACCTTTCGGTTCGGTGTCGTTCCTATGTTCTGTTGGGTCAACGATCTCTTCCGCAAACCTTAATAAAAAGGATCTTGCAGCTGATATCATCGCCCTTGCCTGAATCTGAGTTTCAAACGGCAATATATCCAGCTTCCCTTTGTCATTGTATTCGCAGATCTTAAGTATTGTCAGGGGCTTCTTGAATAGGTCAGGCGATAGGTCAGCCATGAATATATCCCATTCCTCTTCATCCCATTCGTTCCATCGTTTGCCGAACCTGGATTCCCCTTCCTGGAATGTCATAATATTCTCCTTCTATATCCCTTGTTTACCACGATAGTTATTCCATTGCTCTACCGCTAATTTTTTGGAGATTGTATGGGTCGATCCTGCCCCACAAGTAGAGCAGGATATAATATGATACCCTTTCAGGAATTTATATTCTGGAATCTTATTACATCTGCGACAATATAGTATCACTATTGGATCGTCTGGTATTCCGCATATTCTATCCATCTTTGCCTTCTGCTCTAAAGCATCAAGGGCAAGAAAGAAAAAGTCCTTTTCTTTACCGAAGCGACTCATATATTCTCCTTATGTTCTGGCCTCGGTCAACGAGGCAGCCCCATTTCGGTCAAACAGCGGCATGTTCAATCCTTTCCTTGCGTTTCCAACTTATAACTGTCTATCATGGACGCGCATTCGTCAGCTACGTCGCGGAGCCAATTCACGTTTTCGTCCCAGAGGCGAATAAACCCCTCTCGATCTTTGGATCTCACGCGATCTATTCCCATAAACTCGAATCCCGTGTGGCCATACCACTTGCTCATCAGGTCTTTCTGGGCCCGGCTACACATGTCGGCTCCGATACATTCGCATAGAAGGCATTGGCGGCGAATAACATTGAATACTCGCCCCATCCCAACCTTGGTATCTCTGCCCCTAAATGATTAACTGGCATATATCCTCCTTATTTTCTTCGCTTAAGCCATAGCGATATTAATATACATATCACTATGACTATCGCTGATATAACGATCTCGAACGGAGTTCTACTCGAGAACATATATCCTCCTTTATTTAATGGCCCGATCTTTTAGATATCTCGAATAGATACCCAACAAAATAAAGCCCAGTCTTGCAGTTATTTTAATATCGCCAGAATCGCCGTTCATGGTTCTTAAAGCAATGTCTATTTCATTATCCATTTTTTCTATATCGATTAGATCTAATGAAGCCCCCATTTTTTCATAATAAACTAACATCCTCTCCGCTTCTTTTAATATATTCTCCTTATTCATCTTCTTAGGCATATTTCTCTCCTTTATTTAATTTAAAAATCAAGTATCCGGCCATTATATGTTATTGCATATCCCGTCTCGCCCTTGACTATATGTTTATATTTCTTAGCATGTTCGTAAGCTTCTTTTTGTGCAGTAAGATAATTCTCCCATTTCCTATCACAATTTGTGCAATGAAATATCGCGTGAACTATTCCTTTAGTTGTCTTCATATTTCTCCTTTATTTATCCGCCAGACAATCGCCGTCAGTATTATATTCGTCAAAAGCAAATCGGCATATATGTTTATCTTTACAATTATTACAGGTATAAAAAGCATCCACTCTATTCCATTTTCCTTGTCTTTCCAATTGTTTGAACTGAATATAAAAACCAAAACAAGGAACAGGGAATATATAAAGCCTACGTCTTCCTCTGTTCCAATAAGCTCCAATCCAGAGATCAAACCAGGCGAATATCGGCCTTATTCGCATTTTATCTCTCCTTTATAGGCCTCAATCCGATTATCTTTGTACCATCAGGCAATGTTTCTTTCTTAACTATTTCAAAATAATATATCTCTTTTCCTAAAATATCCATAGCCTCTTTAACTATTGTTATTTCTCTTCTGTTCTTTTTTTTAATTTCAGGCATATACTCTCCAGGATGATTCTCCCACCACTTCTTATTATCCTGCCTCGCCGGCCATGGACAGTTCTGTTGATTGCAGGGCATATTAAACGGGATCTCTTTGGTTTTCTTATGCCTACATATTCTTTCCTTTTCTCCCTCTATATCCACAGCATATTTACAAATTCTTGGCATGTTTCCTCCTATATACTTCTTCTCGGACTTTCTCCTCGTATGCGCGAATTTTTAATATTTCATCAAACTTCCTACTTAATTCTGCTATAATATCTCCCAAATCTGTCTGCTCCGTAACATCCATTAAATCTATTAATAATTGTCTAATTTCAGCAGTTTGGTCCGTTTCGTTTAATGGCATTATTCCATCACAAAATATTCGTCTTCCTGCATCCGATTTCGTTTCCATTATTCATCCATTCCAAATTGAGCAATAAAATTTCTATATTGACCTTTAGAATCAAGATACCACCAATGTAAAAAATATGTATTTTCCTTTGTTTTAAATACCTCTATTGCGGGCATTCCCTTTATTTGAAAGCCAAAGTTAAAAAATAATTTGGCCTGATGCTGTTCAATATAGGCAGTAAGTTCTTTAGGTGTTAGGATTAATATTCCCTTCATCTTATTTCTCCTTATATCTGTTCCGGCATAGGCTCTCCAGTTCTTAAACACATCCCTTCATCGTTGCATATTTTATTATCAAAAGAACAAATGCCACAATATATCGGAATTTCCTTTTCTTCCATAACAGTATCTATATGTCTTGAACAAATCCCCGGTGAGTCAGCAAATCCTTGGCGCCCTTTGTTGCAGCAGGTTAGGCCCAACTCCGAGCATTTGGGACAAATGTAGGTTTTTATCGTCGTTTTAAACATGGCTTCCTCCTTATATCTGCCGTTTATTCCAACGTAAGAACCATATAAGAAAAGGAACCGTCCTGATCTTTTCTAATCCAATGCAAAAAATACTTCCCATCTTGGGTTTTATATACTTCTATGACAGGGCAGAGTGATGGGGCCGAAACTGTGAAACCGCTTATAATCCGGGCGCCTTTTTCTTTAATAAAGCTTAAAAACTGGTCATAGGGATAGAACAATATCTCAGGCATATTTTCCTCTCCTTATCCTTTTAATAACTCCGCCTTTTCTATGCACCCACTGCCTAAATTCCGATATCTCTACTCTCTTATTCTCCGCCCATTTCGCTATTGGCGGCGCAACAACTATCTTCTTATTTTTAGTAATTATTCCAAAACAAGCGTATTTTAAATCAATATAATAAAGCGCCATTAATCCATCCACCCTAACAACCTGTTGTATTCCTTTATTATATCTGAAATATCCACAGAACTGAATTCTCCCATTCCTATATCATCCATCGCCTGCCACAATATATCTCTAATAGGCCTCATTACATCAAATAGCATTTGTCGCATTCTATTATCATCTTTGTCCAGGTTAATAATATAAGGTTTCAAAGAGGTAACGGTTTTCTCTATCAAATTTAATAATTCAATATTATTCTTCATGTCTTTCTCTAAATCTTATTTCGCCTGTTCTATTTAAGCGCCCAATTTCAACCCCAAATTGAACCAATAATAATCTTATATTAGTAACAAGGCCTAAAAAATCGGAAGCAATATTATTATGATATAGTGTTCTTTCCCTGTTATTTTCAAGAAGAGGGTTTTGGGAATAAATACCTTTTCGTATTTCTTGAATTTTCTTTAGAGACTCCGCCAAGAAAATAGCGAACCTTTCCCGCAAAAGAGCATCTTCCTCCCATCTCTCATTTACAGACATGGCGGTCTCCTATATACAATTTTTCCACGGCGGTCTCTTATTTCTACAATTTCGCCATTAAATATCCGCATTATATCCTCGGCAAAGGTATTCCTAAAATCCAAATTAGGGCTAAGAAAAGCCCTATCATTAGGCCCATCTTTCACGATCACAGAAAAATCTTTATAATGAACATTACCATTGGAATCAATGTATTCCAATTCTTGTGGCATCCTGTGCTCCCTTCAATATTTCGTTCGAAATATCTATCTCAACCTTCACAAGAAGATTGAGAAGGCCATCTATCTCTTTTAATTTACATTTTTTAATATCACCGGCCTTTCTCTCTATTCGTTTCCCTATAGCAGAATGTAGATCAATTATTGCATCTTTAGACCATATATCAAAATCTCCCTTAAATACCTTGCTCCCCTCTTGCGCTAGAAGAACCGTTACTGACCTTTTCATTCGCTTTCTCCTTTGCTACGTATTTCGGCCTTCCTTTCTCGTCTTTAGTTAATTTCCAACCTAATGCTTCCATTCTTTTATTATATTTATCTATTGCAAAATCCATACAAGTATCACAAAAAGTAGATAGCATTTTTTGCCGTTGGTGACCACATATAGAGCAAATGGGCGCACCATTTTTAGACCGAGGTTCCATCAGGATCTCCTTTAATATTTTATCGGGCGGGGCGCCTCCGGGCAGCAAACCCCACCCATGGTCTGAATAGAGCGCAAATATTCACGTTTTAACTTGATTTACACGCCTTCCTCCGCCCAAGTATCGGAGTCTAACGGCGCATATTCCACCTCCTTTTCTTTCCATTTCAAAGGCCAAAAGAAGTGTGTTAAAGGCAGGTTGTTGCTTGGATCCTTTAAAGCAATCTCTCGCGGTCCAGGCAACGAATGAAACCTGCCTTACACCTAAATGTTATAGTATTCGATAAATTATATTAAATCCAAGGATTGCTACTACCTTCAACTTTCCAAGGATATCTGGAGAATTCTGTTTTCGGCCGTGCATTTAGATCATATATCTTTATTTCTATAGCGTCAGGATATGTGTTCATTATATCTTCCATGGCATCCTGGGCAGTAAATGTATCTCCAAAGAAATTATAAACATCTGTAACGAGATATCCCCAATTAAAAACAACAGTTGCCCGAAGTCGGGCAAAACTCCTATCGTCCATTTTAATAACATCTTCGAATTCGAATTTGATCCCGTGATCGTTACAGTACTCCTTTTGAACGGAGCCCATTTTAACCTCCTATAATATTTTACCAACTTGCGGCCTTTTCTTTTCTCTTTTCAATGGTTCAATTATTGTTCGCCCATCCGCAAGCAAATCAAAAGGGGAAATATAATAATAACCTAATTTATAATCAGCATATCTTACCTTTCTTTTCTGCCAATAAACCTTAACTCCCGCTTCACAAATAGTTCTAAATTCAATATAATAAGCTTTATATGATTCTTTTCTCCATTCGCAAGTTACAGGCAATCTTAAATGATCTTTTCTAATATTGGTATCTTTAAATTCTATATAAGGACCGCGCTCGCCAACAACAATTCTTGTATATCCTGCGGCAACTAATAACCCGTCCCTTGTTCTAAATTCGATATTATGCCAAGTATCATTAGGCACAATAGGAATTTTAAGCCGCTTTTCATAATTCGTTGCCATATCTTTTCTCCATTATTTCAACGGGTTTCCAGACCTATTATCCAGAAACCCATTGTTCCAACACGCACGATATCTTATAAATAAGCGAGTTTCCGAGGCCCGCGAGACAGTTCATCGTACATTGATAGCGCCTGCCCCGCTTTCCTAAGGCAGTAGGCGAACGATTTGTAGGCGACCTTCTGCCCTGTCGCCTTTTGTCGTCCCTCAACAAAACCTCGGCTTCGCATTTCCAATTTTTTTTACATAGGCGGTCACGAGTTTACGGCTTCCGCTATCGCCGCCAAGTTATCTCTTGGTCAGATTTAGGGCCAGGCCCGAGGGTTACTCGATTTTATTTCCACAGGCGCAGCAATTTAGTGGAGGCGGCGGGAATCGAACCCGCGTCCCGTCCGAGCATTCCCGCTCCGTCTACAATCATGTTCCTTTGTTCTGTATTCGGCACAAAGGAAAAGGCCTCTCCGGAACTTTCTCCGGATAAGTCAGCACCTATTTCTCGCATAATATCCGGCGCGAATACTATGCCAGTCTGAATCGCGGCGTTACTTCACAGAACTCAGACAATTCCATGAGCAACGGAATGATCGTCAAGCAACCATTCTGGCGGCCATCTCGCTCCTGAAATTCAGCGGCGAGGCGACCTTCTTATTCTTGTTGGCACTTAGTTTTTTTGTGCTCCGTATCGTGGTAGCATACGGATTGCAGGAAACGCTTCAACCCGCCGGTCGAGCCCTTTACGCCCCCAAATTATCAACTACCAAATATCAGCATCTTTATGAACTATTCTTGACCCCTTCTTGTTAAATATTTCACTTTGTTTTATTTCAAAAGTATCAGAATGTATAACCCCATCATCCAGCAAATAATCCAGGAAAAGTAATTCTACAATCTGTTCTCTTTCCTGTATTGCCCTTAAATATCTTTCTTCTAAATGATTTCCCGCCGGATCCTTCCTAATCTCTTCTTCTAACTGGTATACCTCCGCAGTTAATTGCCTTACTCTTTTTGTTCGCCTTTTAATAATTGCTTCTGCTATTTCGTTCTTCATCTTTCCTCCTTTTATACTTCTTGACCCGTATTTTATCCATTTCCTTATATATTCTGCCTTCATATTCCTTTAACGATTCTCCCTTAAACAATGCCTCTCGTCTATCAGGCGATAACTCCCAAAATCTTTTAGAAGTAATAAAACCTTTATTATTTATTTCCTGTTTGGGTATATCTTTTATATTCTCCGCTAACTTGCCTCCCGCCTTCTTAAATATCAAAAACCTGCAACGATTACAAGCCCGCCAATGAAAATGTATTCTATCTCCCACTAACTCCATATACCACACAATATCGTTCTTTTTGCCGTGCCCGCACAAGGAACAGCCCGATTCATTTTTTCCAAGGCGATATTTAATAAACCTTACTTTTGGTTTCATATCTTTTCCTTTATTTTATTGGCGGGCGCCCCGCCCGCCGTATGAAGAGGAGCAACACCATGTCTCAGTTAGGCTTGACGACCTTTCCATATATCTTCTACCGATCTCCCTTTATGTTTTTCCACTATTTCTTCAATTTCTTTTATTTCTATTCCATAACAAGTAATAACAACCTTTATATCGTGCCAGGCATAAAGGATTTTTAACCCTAAAGCATTTATAAAATCCGCCGCATCCAGTACAGAAGAAAAAATAAAGGCCCTGGAATATTCTCGAAAAGGCGTATACTTTGTCATTCCTGTCCTCCTCCGATATTTCTTACCATGGGGTTATTTCTTGTGTACCTTTTACCGTAGGTCAAAATTTCGATTTCAAATATAAACTGTTAATCAAAGATTCTTGCCCTAACCCGGCGCAATAAATACAAGAGCATATTCATGTGTCCTGATAAGATATCTATTGCCTTTTCTCGCTGTACTAAAGCGAACCGAAACTCCGTTCATTTTTTTAGATAAAACAATTTCCTCTTTTAATTTAAATCCGATCTTTTTATGAAGCCGAGTTATATCGTGATTTAAACAAATAAGATCATTATCTTCTCTTAGCATTCCCACAACCCAGCACGAAACGGCGCCTGGCTTTAATATCCTGAGGCTTTCTTTTATAACTTTAAATATTCCTTTTAAAAATTCTTTATATGAAGTTGCCATAGATAAATCTTTTTCCCCTCCGCAATATTTCTCAAGGCCCCAATATGGCGGACAGGTAATAAGAAAATCCGCCGAATTAGTTTTAATATTCTTACAAATTGTAGCGTCTTGACATAAAATAGAAACTCTATCTTCTACTTCGCTCTTTATGGCCAATTTCCTTATCGCTTTACATTCTATTTCTCTTAATTCCAGGCCAACATATTTTAATCCATGTTTTGCGGCCATTATCGCCCGAGTTCCTCCTCCGGCGAAAGGATCGATACAGATACCTTTTTTCGGAGCATATATATTAAGTAGCCAATAAGCCACCGCAGGATTAAAAATACTTGGAACTATTCTCCGCGTCTTATCGCCAGTCTTTTCCTTCATCCAAGCTGATTTTCCGCCATGTTTTCTTTCATGAGGAAAGGCTGAATGACCGCCAATACGAGCAAAACCTATATCTCCAATTTCTTTTTTTAATTTCATTACAAAAGGATCGTTATAATTACAATCCCAAACAGATATAGGCCAAATCGGATACCAAAATTGTCCTGTTTTAAATTTGCCAACTTGTTTACCAAATAAGTCCTTCATATTTCTTCCTTTATTATCTTATATCATTAATGAGCCTATTTAAAAGCAGAAACGAGGTCGCCATATATTTCCTTTTTAATTCTGGCTATTTCAACTAATGTTTCTTCTCGTTTTTTAGCAGCAGCCTTTATCTTATCTTCCGTTTTAAATACCTTTTTAGATTCGTCCGTTTTCTTTATTTGTTCCTGCAATTTTTTTAGATATCTCTTTAGTCTTGTGAATTCAGAGTTTCTCTTTATTTCGTTTCGGGGTTGTTCTTTTTCTTTCCGTATATTTTCAGCAATTCTTAATAAATTCTTTTCTATTTCCTTTTTTATTTCTTGAAAATCTTGCTCTATTTCTGCCGCGCACTTATTATTCAAATGTTTCTCACAATAGAAAGTTCCGGCCAATGCACGGCAACTACAACTGGGCTTGATACAGTAACGAGAAGAATGCTTTGAGAATGTCTTCCAGAATTCCTTTAAAGTACAAGTAGCAAAAAACGCTCTTATTCTTGCTGGCCGCCATGAAGCCTTCGGTATCTCTGACATTTTATCCTCCTTTATGTATTTTCGGGAAATGTGACTCTTACGTTCATTATATTAAGAAAAGAAACTTCCTGTAAATTAACAACAGAAAACTCTCTATCGATATATTTCTGCATCATTTCAGGATCATCTAATAAACGAATAAGGGCTTTATTGTCAGAACAAAGAATAAACTCCTCTAACTTTCCCTGCAATGTCGCGCCTGTTCGAAAATGAATAGTAACACTCGCCCCAATATGATATTCTTTATTTCTCATTTGATCACACAAGAGTTTTCTTAACTAATAAACCCCTTTGTAATCTTGAACCAAATTTATCTAAGTATTCTTCGAAAGTAATGCTATTTCTAAAAACAGACCCGGTTGCAGAATAAAACCTAACCAAAGGCGTTATTACACGTCTATCCCAGCCTTTCGGAATATATTCTCCTAACTTCTCAATATTCAAAGGGCGATATCTCATAGGAAATGGCAATACGCCAAATTTCCTCAATAATTCAAGTCTATACAAAGTTTCTTCTAATGTATCTTTATAACCAAATAAAACATATACTCGAATATCTCGTGCCTTCCATCCCGCTCTTATAGCTATTTTTATTGCATTTATTACCTGGTCTTCCTCTTTAATAGAATCAAAAGCGAACCTCAATATACATTTAATTTCTGCAAATTTGCTGGCTATTGTTTTCGTAAACCTACAGGCATCTAAGCCTTGATTAAAATCAACTAAATTAAATCTCTTGCACGAATCTATAACTTTCCAAATATGCTTTTTAGATGCTGCAAGTAAATTATTATCACAAATTATTGGCGCGGGCTTAAATTTTATGATTTCTTTTATGTCTCCTTCCAATCTTGGGACCGCACAAAATCCACAGCTATTCGGGCAACCCCTTGTTGTAAATGTTGCATTTGGATTATATAAATTTAAAGGTGAAACACCCCTTGGCGCATCCTCTTCTACATTTGCAAGGCCTTCGAACTTCTGTCGAGCCAAAACAGCTCCAGGACCGCCAACAATTATTTTTTTAGGAGGAAAAAAAGACCCCAACGAAGCTTTTATTTTTCTTATCGTCTTTTTTACAAGCCAAGTAAAAGGAACAGAAATATATAAAGAATCTTTTTGCTCCCAACTTATCGGCCCAAGCTTCCATTTATTTTCGCGTTTTAGATTATTCATTAAAATACCATTACTTCGGCGTCGTTATCTTCCGCCTGTTGTTTTAATTGAGCATCTGCGGCGGCCCTTGCAATTTCTCTTCCAAAATGAATAAAGAAATCAAATCGCAATGCCGCGAGCATTAAGGAATCTGGTCCGTGATCTTCTGCCTTAATTGGTTTGCCAAATTCGTCTTTCTTATAATTAACTAATTGCCGATATAATATTCTATTAGACCGCACATTTAAAATCCTTAATCTACTCGAATTAATATATCTTTCCAGGTTTTGAATTCCTGTTTCTTTATATTTATTAAATGCAACGCTTTCGACAGTAAATCCAGACTTTCTTAAATACATTATCCCATAACTTTGTTCACTATCCCCGTATACAAGAAAATCGCCAAAACGAATTCTTATTGCCTTTAATGTACTAACAATATAATCTAAATCCCTTCCGACTGAAAAATCAGAAAAAGGAACTATTAAAGCGTTGCTCCCTTTTATTGCCAAAGTAATAGCGCACTGTTTTGATGTTCCAAAATCAATCCCAACCGATCTTTTCGTATCCTGCAAGTTAGGAATTATAACTCTATCAACTAAACTTCTTCTTAATTTCTTTGTATTATAAACTTTTGATTGTGTTTCAGGGCGACAACATTCAAATTCAACCTTCCAGTTTTGCCCTTTTATTTCCGCCTTTTTCTTTATCTTCAAAGCCTGTTCGAAACTAAGCCAGCCATCGGTTTTTCTGGCTATTCCATCGCATCCAAAATATCTTACTTTAATTATGTTCCCTTCCGAATCTTTTTTAATTTTCTTACGAGTGAAAACACATTTCTTACAATCAATATCCCTTTCACATTTGGCGAAACAGGAAAAAATATTCCATTTAACTCGAACAAAATCTAACGCCTCTGCTTGATCCCACGTATCCGCAAAATGCCCAACCGGCAAATGAAATGTCGACAAATATAGAATAACGAAATCTTCTTGTGTTATTACTGAATTTGTCGCCTGCAAAATATTATCATCTTTATATCTTTCTTTCTGGCAAACCTCATCGGCAACGAATCCTTCCGGATGTTTCCCTCTCGTTGCATTTTGTGAATTAGGAATAACTTTTAAATTTACACCATTTTTTAAATTAGTCCTGTGCATTAAAGGTTCGCCATCAAGCAGCCTTTCTTTTAATGATGGCAAACATTCCCAAAATGCTGTAATATAACTATAAATTTCTAATGCTTGTTCTTGCGATCCTGCAAGGTCTGAAAAAGAAAGTTTTCTCCAAACCATACAAATGAAAATAAGAACGGCGGCTATAAGCGATTTCCCTCCGCCTCTATTTGCCCAAACAATTATCGCCTGAACAGTATTTCCCTTCTTATCTTTTCTTGCAAAAAATAAATCCGCCAAAACCTTTAAATGTTTCTTAATAAGTTTAATTGTTTGTTTCTCACCTCGTTTTATAAACCACAAATTATTTTCAACAAAATCCTTTATCGCGTTTTCTTGCCTTCTATAAAAAACCTTTCTTGTTTCTTCCGGATTCCTTTTTAAATTAAAATCATAAAATTCAATATTAGGGTCTAAGTTCCGATTCTGCTTGAGCTGTTCCCACTGTTCCACTATTTGGCCCAAGACCGTATTCGGCGAGTTTTCTGAAAATTCGTTCCTTAATTTTTTCATTATTAATCTCTTGATCCAAAACCCCAATAATTACAGAAACAGTTTGTTGAAGAACATGAATAGAAATAGTATGTTTAACGCCATGCTCTAATTTATCCAGCCTTTCGATATCCTGCGAAATAGAATTTAATAATTGGGAAGCATTATTTATTGTTGCAATATTTAATCGTTTTTTCTCTGCCGATCGCCTTGCAAATAACTCATCCAGCAATGCCCGTTTTAATGCAATATTCACGCGCAAATTGCAAAGGTTTTCATTACCTAAATATTTCGCAACTCTTTTAGCGAGTTTTTTGCGCAAAACCTTAGAATGTAGCCCCGTTTTTATAGGGCGCCCACCAGGATGTTTTTTGGAGCCGGCGCCATGGACTTGGCAAACGGAGAAACCTTCAACGGCGCGACGTCTGCATTGTTGGCCTGTCGCCTTACATTTTGCGTGGCATTGCATATCGTTCGCTCCCTTATAGCGCCCTTCCCTACCTCTATATACTATCTTTAAGACTTTAATACTTTAAATAACTTATGCCTCCGCAAACATTATAATTATATTTTAACCTAACTCATTAAAGCGTAAGGGGTTATGGAAAGACTGAATATCCCCCCTACATTTTTCGCTTTGTAAACTAATCTCCATCCGCCATCGCAGTCGCCCTTACTATTAATGATTCCATACGAAAACCGTAATAAAATGAATCCATCCCTTGTTCAATTTTAGCATGAAAAATAATACTATCTAAAATATTTCCTTCTGTATCTAATCTGCGAATTTCTGCTATTTTTTCATTTTTAAAATTGTGCAATATTTTATTGATATTTTGCGGTTTAAACGCTGCCGCCTTCGGACCGAATCCTCGAAAAACCCGAACGGCATTTGCCCCATAAGAACGGATAATGGATACCGGAACGTCCTTCCCTCCTAAAATTAATTGAAAAATAGAATATTCTGGTCTTCCTGCAAAAGAAGAAAAGAAGATCATTCCCTGTTCAAATCTTTGTCTTATCGTTTTATCTTCCATTTTCTAATCCGCCAATATTATAGACAAAACTTTAGCCAAGCCCTGAAAATTCCTGTGCTTCATTTCAAACTTTCTAACCTGTTTCATCATAGCTTCTATATCACAGAACCGAACCCCTTTTAATCTTTTATATATTTTCGAGAATTCCTGTTCATATTCTATTCCGAGTTCCCGACCATAGCGGCAAATCTTGACAAGTTTATAAGCAAGATTCACAACAGGCAAATTATCTTGAACCTTTTTTATAAATGGTTTCGGATCATTATCCTTTTGTAGATCCTTTAAAGTAGGATATTTTTTAACAATTTCTAAAGCCCGTTTTTCCCCAATCCCCATAACTCCAGGAACGTTATCGCCAGTATCCCCCATCAAAGATTTGACCTTGATAAAGTCTTTTGGCATTATTCCATATTGTTTTTTGAATTCTTTAAGATCTATCATTTCCTTTTGCGTTGGTCTAAAAACGCTTATTTTTTCATCTATTAATTGAAGGAGATCTTTATCGGCACTCGCAATAATTACATTAAGACCGTCTCCAGCATATAAACGAGACATAATGCCCATGATATCATCGCCTTCTACTCCTCGAATTGAAACCTGCCTAACATTTAAAACCTTAAAGAACTTCTTTGCCATTTTGATCTGTTTAAACAAAGGTTCTAATTTCTCGCGAGATTCTTTTCTATTCGCTTTATATTCTGGAAAAATTCCCTGCCTTAAAGCCGATCCGCCTTTCCCATCCCAGCAAATAATTAAACGATCATAGCTTAGGTCGGCATACATTTTCTTTAACATTTGAAGAATGCCAGAAATAACAGATGTAGGAACTCCTTTAGAAGTTTCTAAATTTCTGGTCATGTAGGCCCGGAAAGCGAATAAATTGCCATCAAGTATTAGAATCTTCTTATTATTCTTCATCGCCTTCTTCATCCTCTTCATCTTCATCTTCTTCTTCCTTTTTCTTAGATGGGGGCTCTTCCTTCCGAATATAAGCCGGCATAACCCGCTCAATTAATTTCCTTATTTCAGCAAGATCGATAAATTTATCAACAGAATTCACCAAATCGATAGCAGCAGATTCGAACTTGGAAGAAACCGCTATTATTCTTTTCCCGTGCAACCTCAGATATTCTATTACAGGAACGAAATCTCCATCCCCAGTGACTAACACCGCTATATCGAAATTTCTTTTGGTCAACATCATATCCATGGCCATTATAATATCTGTGTCTCCCTTTACTGCAACCTCTCGCCCTGATTTCTGAATTCTTTGCTGCTCCCTCCTTCTTACAGTAAACCCATTGTTCAGTAAAAAGATGGCGAAGTTTCTCTTTTTCGTATCTTCCTCCCATGAAGTATAATAAAAGCAATTATATATGGCGCAATCTGCCGCTAACAATTCCCTCAATTTTGTGAAATCAACCTGCCATCCAAGATAACTGAGGGTTCCGTAGAGATTGTCGCCATCGATGAACAAAGCAATTCTTTCCTTAGAATTTAACATATCTCCTCCTCAATTCGTCTTCTATTCCTTCTTCCATATTCTGCCAGGCAGAAAGCATCGACTACATTGTCGCGAACTGCTAATGGCACGCCAGGGAAAGAGCAACCCGATATCTTTTTTGCGGCAGTAAACATCATCCCCTTCGATGCATGGCCATATCCTGCTATCTGTTTCTTTAAAGTAGTCGGATTAACTATTTTGATTTTAATATTTCTTATAAATAATCCTCTGCGAATACACCACCCTAACTCCCCAATATTAAAAACCATTCCGCCCCCTCTGCTTTTCTGATAGGCGTATCCTTCAACAATTCCCAAAGAAGGCTTGAATTTCTTTAAGATCTCTTTTATTTCTTTCTCTATAAAATAAAGACGTGGATCTCCTCTTAACTTTCCGGGGCGAATAACGCCATACTCTTTTATTTCGCCCTTCTCTAAAAATGCCCAACCTGTCGCAACATGACTGGGATCAATTCCTAATATTCTTTTATACATTTTGTTTTATTACACTCCTTCTTTCGATTCTTTTAACCACTGCAACATCCGGCAGCTGGCTTCTTAATTCCTTCAAATGGGATATTACAATAACAGAACTAAAATTATTCCTCAAAGAATATAATAGATTAACCAACCGCTTCCTTGCCTTATCATCTAAGGAAGAGAAAACCTCATCTAAAAATAATAAATCACAATTCATACTCGAACTCTTGGCGGCTAATTCTGATAACCCTAAACCGATAGCAAGAATTATAGACTGTTTCTCGCCTCCAGAATACGATTCGAAATCGGCTATGCCTTCAGGAGATATTATGAATATATCCAATTTCTCTTTATAATTCCCCGATTTAGTTTTTGCGCCTGTTGTGAATTCTGCACTTATTCCCTCATCAGAGAGTATATCAAGATATTTATTTACTTTCTCATTTAAGACAGGCAGCACATTTTCTATTATTATTTGTCTTACACCTCCTGTTTTAGAAAACATTTCTACTACAAATTCTTGATTTCTTGTTTTCTTAACTAATTCCTCCCGTTCTTTATCTAATACGTTCGCGGCCTTTATCTCCGCCTGCATTCGTTCTATTTCACGATTAGCTCCTGCAAGTTTAGTCTGATGCTCTGCAACCGTACCTTTTGTTTTAAGAAGCCCTTTCCTTAATCTCTCTAACCTGTCAGCAGAATAATCCTCCGCTTTTATATCTTCTAAAATAATTGTAGCCCTATTCCTTGCCGCTTCTTTTCGTTTGGTTTCGACTTCTATTTCTTCAATTTCGCTATCAACCTTCAGGAGCTTTTGTGTTTCACGAATCCTGTCCTGTAAATCTTCAGCAGTTGGCAAAGAAATAATCTTCTCTCTTTTCCTTTCCAAAGTATCGAGCCTTTTAGTAATTTCTCCTATCTGTTTCTTTAACGCCTGGTATTTATTCCCTGCTATCGTTAAAACTTCCTTTTCATGATCCATTAATTTAGTTTTTACTTCTTCCGTATATTCGCGCTGGCACTCCGAACATATTTTCTTTTTCTGAATATAATTAATCTTATCCTTTGCATTCTTTGCTTGCAACTTGGAAGAGATTTTTCCTTCCGTCTTTTCTTTTAATATAGTATTTCTTTCTGCAATTTCTGCCTCTATCTCTTTTAATCCTCCTCTTACAATTTGAACATTATCTAATTGAAGTTCAAGATCTTTTATTTTTTCAGCGCTATCGCCTGATATCTCTTTCAGTTGGTCTTTTCTTCGATTCAAAGAATTTAATTCTTTGGCAGTATTTTTTAAAGTATTCCTTGCAGAAGTATCAGCGGCCTCAAGGCGCTGTAATTTCTTCACTAACTCGTTTAAATTACTATATTTCTCTTCTGCTTCCTGTAAAGTCTCTTTATAGACCTGGACCACTTCTTGTAAACTTTTTAATTCCTTTTTTAATCTGACCCTATTTCGCAATTCAAGTTCAGTATCAATCATTTTTATCCTATCTTTTGAAATAAATAGTTTCGCCCGGGATATGTCCGAACATTTATTTAATATTAAAAGGCCAAGAAAATTTGTTAAAAGTTCGTATCTCTCAGATGATCTCAGAGAAACAATCTTTGCAAGATCTCCTTGTCCAAATAAAACAGAATTTCTAAATGCTTCAAAATCAAATCCAATTAAATTTACAATTTCCTTATCAGTATCCTTCAGCCCCTTCCCGAACACCTCCCCCGTAGTCAAACAAGTAAAGCGAACTGCCCCATGATTGCCAGGATCTCGGCTTCTAATTACTTCATAATTATTTCCATTATGTTCAAATTCAAATGCCGCAGAACCAGAATTGGCCCCACGTCTTAATATCTGGGCCTTTGTAACGCCCCATCTTGTTGTCTGCCCGAATAAAGCGAAAGTAATAGCCTCGAAAATTGAAGACTTCCCTGCGCCGTTCGGGCCTACTATTAAAGAGAGCTGCTCAGAATAAAAATTGAATATATTAGTTTTCGTTCCATATTTAAACAAATTATTTATTTCGATTTTTATCGGCTTCATAAAGGATCTCCTTAGTTATATCCGTGATTTCCTGCCTATTCTTTTCCTTTGCAAACCTGTTAATATATCTCTTCAGATTCCCTTTCAATGACCCGTTGTTATTTATAGTTTCATCTTGACGCCGGCCTTTCGATTTAATTTTCCAGGTAACTTTATTCACAACAGATCCTTTCTTCTTTATTTTTTCTATAACTTCTTTTATAGGGATGTCCTTTATATCTTTCTTCCTACAATTAACCACAATTTTATAAATTGCATTAGGTATCAAATGCCCTTTTACTCCTTCCTTATTCACAATTATCTGAACTAAAGATTTATTTTCAATGGGAATGCTATGTAATTTCCCATTATTATAATATAAAAATCTTTTCTCATCTTCCCGCTCCCCGAAATCCAAATAATCGGGGCTGCCACAATAATAGAAATTATCCAAATTTTGTGGTTTATGTAAATGGCCAAGGATAAAATATTTGGCCTCAAAGTATTTATTAAACCCTTCTCTATTTATTCCACTTAATAACGCAAAGTTAGAAGCGCCAACGGTTGCCCCATTAATTAATAAATGGGCAAAGACACACTCATAACTCCCTTGGAATTCTTTACAGATTTGTTTTATATATTTATTATCCTGTTCCATTTGAAGTTTGAAAGGCAATATAAGGAATCTTTTCCCATCCCTTGTAAACCTGGACGGTTCCATTACAACCCGCAACCTCTTGTCCCGGAAAGGGACAAGAGGCGCGAGCGTCGTTGTTCTGACCCCTACATCATGATTGCCGGGAAACAGCACTACTTCGAAATAATTTGTGTATTCCTTTATTAATTGATTAAATTTTGCCCTCAGACTATTGGATATCATCAGATGCTCATATATGTCTCCAGCGACTATTAAGAATTGGGCTTCTTTCCTTTTCGCATAGTTAAAGATCTGATGTAGAATTTTAAACCGATCCAGCCCGGGAATTTCCTCGCCAATATGTAAGTCGGCCGTGCAAACAAACCGCATAATTTCATCCTTTCATTATCGACTTCCTTCTTTGTTTGGTTATGCGGTTTCTAAAAGCAGGCCGGCAAGGCTTTCCATTTCAGTCCTTTTTATATTATCCGTTATTTTTCCTGCAACAAATGCAAAGGCGAAAGCAGCGCCGAGAAGCGTCGGCTCCTCGTTCTTATACCTTTCAAGAACTCCTTCCTCGAATTTCTTCGAGAACTTATATTTTATCCGAATCTTCTCTAACCAAGCCGGGAATTTATCCACAGGAAGTGCTCTCTTTCTGGCCTTTTCTGCCATGGTTGATACTCCGCCCATTGCGCCCTCCAATTTAACGCAAAGCGCGTCTTCCATTTCAATTTGTAGCCTGGACGCGGGCGCCTCGTCCTTCCCCAATTTATCAAAGCGCGCCCTAAAATAGCGCTTTAATGAATTTCCCAACATAATCCGCGGCAGAATATAAGATGAAGGACTCTCGCGATATATCGCCAAGTCAAGTTTCGGCGAATGAAGGGCAAATTCAGAATTAGAGGCGATTATTCCTGCAAAATTCCCTCCCAAATTTTCGAACCCCTTCGTGAAAACTCGATTTGGCAGGATAACCCGGATGATCATTTCGTTATCCTGGAAAGCGGAAGATTCGATAATGATCTCTTCTTTCAAGACTGTTATGAAAACGCCAAGAAATAACTCGTGTGTGAAACGGATATCCTTGCCGAAAATAAATCCCCGAACGAATTTGCCCAGCATGTCTATTCCCCACTTCTCTTCCTTCGGCAAGGAAGCGAGGAACCAATTAAAGATATCCGCTCGGATATCAGGCGACAATGCCTTATAGAAATCCTCCGGAATTTTGAATCTTTTAATCAACTGGCTGAAGGCCAGAGGAGATATCTTACATATCTCGGGGCTCTTTTTCCCAATGATGAAATCAGGATAAACTAAATTATTGGACGGAGATACACGGAGGTTAGAGGCTTTCCCGCTTACCTCCTTAATTCCTTTGTGCGCAGCCTGAAGAAGATTTCTTATTTCCGCGAACTCTTTCTTGTTGTCCACCTTCTTTGCTTCCTGCTCCTTTGTTACCGTTGTTTCTTCCGACATGGTGTGCTCCTTCCTAAAAGCGTGACTGAATATAGTCACTCGTTATTTTTAAAAACCTTTTTCTTGTATTCTTTTTAGAAAGCAAAACTTCCAGAAACTTCTTCTGGCTTCTTTCAGTAATATCCTCGAATACAAACTTGCCCTTTTTCTTCCTTAGAATTTTTCCTTCCCTGGCCCAAAGAAATAATTCCTTCGCTTTATCTATTCCTTTATCAAAAGTAATGTAGAAACGTCCTACTCTAAAAGGCGGACAAATCTTAGATTTAACAACCTTAGCAAAAACAAAGTTTGAAGTTTCCTTTTGCCCTTCCTTTTCCGTTTTTACTCGTCTAATTTCAATCCGAACAGAAGCCCAAAACTTTAGCGCCCTTCCTCCCGGCGTCGTCTTCCCGCCACGAGAAAAGCCCCAGCCTATTTTATCCCTTTCTTGATTTAAGAATATAACGAGAACCTTTTTAATATCTGCCAATGCTGCTATTTTTCGAAGCGCCTTCCCCATCATTCTTGCCTGAAGCGCTACCGTTTCGTCATCCATTTCCCCTTCGAGTTCTTTCTTTGGAACTAAAGCGGCAACGCTATCAATAACAATCGTTTTTAGTTTGCCACCTTTTATTAATTCTCGAACAATTCCAAGAGCTTGTTCCCCGTAACTGGGCTGACTTAAATATAAATCCTCTATATTTACTCCTATTTTTTTGGCATAGGCAGGATCTAAAGCGTGCTCGGCATCTACTATTCCAGCAGGACCAAAAGTCTTTTGAGTATTGGCCAAAATTTTAAGAGCAAGAGAAGTCTTGCCGGCCGACTCCGGTCCATATAATTCTATTATTCTGCCAAAAGGAAGCCCTTTCCCGCCTAATGCCTTGTCAAGAGAAACCGATCCAGTTGATACACAAATGCCAGGATCAAGAGGTTTATCTCCAAGGCGCATGATCGAACCTTTTCCATATTTCTTCTCGATCAGCGCCATAGTTTTAACTATGGTATTCTTTTTCTTCTTTTTCATGTTATCTACCAATTAAGCTCGTCCTCGTCGTCGTCGTCATCGTCTTCACTTTTCTTGCCCTTTTTCTTTTTTCCGCCTTTCTTCCCTTTTTTGTTTTTCTTGCTCTTTTTCTTGTTTCTTTTCTTGGATTTCTTTTCCTCCTCCTCTTCCTCGTCGTCTTCATCCTCGTCGTCGTCGTCATCGTCGTCCTCTTCCTCGTCGTCGTCATCGTCGTCGTCTTCATCTTCTTCTTCCTCGTCGTCATCCCCATCTTCGTCATCGTCGTCATCGTCAGTTTCTTCCGGCTCCTCGCGATCCTTCTTTCCCTTTTTCAAAGAAAAGACCTCGTCGACTTTACACTTCGGTGTGCCATCGTCGTTCACGCTATCCGTATGAACGATTGAAATTCGGACCTTTTTCCCTTGCAGAATAGAAATGTCGAACTTCCCTGTTTTGAATTTCATCCCGCCAAGAAGCCGTTTGAGCCACCTGCCCGTTTTATTTTTTGGGCGGGCATCGAAAGGAGACCATGCTCGCATTTCTACTCCCTTGTGTTTCCCTTTCAGTATTTTAAAAGACCATTTTAATTGAATACCGTACTTTCCATCCTCCTTTTCTATCTTGGTTATTTGGGCAAGATAGATATCCTCCGGAATTGAAAACCCGGCGCTTTTCGGTGACATAGGAATTCTGAGGCGCTTCATTTCTTGCTCCTTTTCTTCTCTTTCCTTGCCTTGATTTCCTTTATATAGTCAGCAATGTCCTCCTGGACTTGCTTCCGACATTCTGCTATTAATCTCTTCGATACAAGTCTTATTTTCTTTTTATTCTTTAACTTATCATTCGTCAAAACAATAGTTTGTTCATAGAAAGCATAAAAACGTGTCGTATGAAAACCGCTAATAAGCAAATTCTCTTCGAAAGCCCTCCTAACAACAAATATTTTTTTAGTTAATCTTTCTAAAGAATTTAATATATTTGGCATTACTTCCTCCTCTGATTTTTCTTTATCTTTATAAATGCAGAAATTAATTGCAACGATTTGACACAGCCCAGTCGCATCCTCATATCACATTCAGCAAGATTTAAAACGGCAACCATATTTCTATTTTCTATCGCTTCATCTGTCATTACTTTAAAAAGATATTCGGGCTCCATCTTATAAGCGTAATTTGCAAACTCACCTATATTTAAAGAGAAAACATCCTCGATTATTTCATCATTTAAATCGGCGCCATTTTTCTTTGCTTCTAATAAATGCAATAAACGTCGGGCATCTCCATTAGATTCCATAATTATCAATTTAAATTGGTTTTTCTTTATCTTAATATTCTCCACTTGAATAACTCGTTTTGCTAAGACCTCCATATCCTTTTTATCAATCTTTTTAAAATGACAAATAGAGCAACGGGAAATGATCGGCTCTATAACCTTGTTTATATAATTACAAGATAAAATAAAACGGCAATTATCGGAATATATCTCCATCATCCTTCTAAGAGCATGTTGGGCATCCTTTGTTATTTCGCTGGCTTCATCCAAAAATACTATTTTATATTTTCCAAAACCTTTAGTCCTGGCAAATTCCTTTACCTTCCCTCTAATAACATCAATTCCGCGTTCTGAACTCGCGTTTAATTCCAGAAGAGAATTCTTCCAATCTGCTCCGAATATTTCTCTTGCAATTATTATCGCCACAGATGTTTTGCCCGTTCCAGCATCTCCTGAGAATAAAAGGTTGGGGATAATATGTTCTTTTTCAATAAACTTTTTTATTACTTTTATAATAGAGTCCTGGCCTATAACTTCATCAAATTTATTTGGTCTATATTTCTCTATAAACATCTCAACCTCGTTTAAATTAAGGAACGATCAGGTTTTTTTATCAGTATAACTCCTTTAGTTTTCTTCCCCCATACAACCTTTTGCCCAGTTAAATTAAAGCCGAATTTCTCAAAAAACCTAATCGATCTTTTGTTCTTTGCCATGGCCTCCGTCCATATTACTTTATCTCGATAAATAATAAGGAACTTTTTTAAAACCCTCCCAGCGTTTCCATCCCCCGGCATCTTAGTAACAATTTCAGATATATGGCAATCCCCACAATGACGCTTAACACCATGAAACCTTGTATTTACTTTATATATTCGATAAATTATTACAACATTATCTTGAAAAATTACTTGATTCCTTTTTATCGGATCCTCTAATTTTGCAGCATAATATCTCTTTATATACGGAAATATATTATCATATTTCAGAAATATTTTCTTTATCTTATCTAAATCATTAATAGTTGCGAATTTCATCGTCAACCCCTAATGATATTGGCGTTGCCAACTACCCAAAAACAAACCTTGTCCTTCTTCTTGTCAATCAATTTCTCTCTAATCATAAAATCATAGGCCTTAGATTCATATATATTATCCAATTCAAATCCAACATTTATATGTAAAGCCTTAGAATAGGAATATTTTCCACTATAATATTTAAACTTATAACAAAATCTTGGCAAACCAATTCCAGAATATATAACAGGCCTTCTATCATGACCGAAAGGTTGAATGGCTATTATCTTCTTTAATTTAAGCTTATATCTTAGAACACCCGACATAATTCCTGAAAATGTTAATCCGCTCCCTACAATAACAACCATCGTATCTATAAACTCAGGGATATTTTTAACTTGGTGCGCTGTTACATCGATTATTGACTTCCGATCCGAAGATACGTTCATCCCAAAAGCAACCAAAAACATAGGGCGCTCTTTAGCAAGAGTTTTTAACCTGCTATATAGAACATTATTAAACCCATAATGTTCAGATACAACCTTTATCTCAGAGCCCAACTTCTTAGCAATACGAATAGTCCGATAATTCGATAAAGCCTTTTCAACCGTTGTCCCTCCAATTCCAATAATAGACTTAAAACCTAACTCCTTCGCAACCCTCGAAACTATTGTTCCTTGTGGCGAAGATACCGAAGTTGCTGTTGCTACCGTTCTATTAAAAGAAGAAATTATCTGTTTCCTATTAGATAGTAGCAAGGTGAGACACTGGCGAACTTTCCCGCCGTTTATTTGGTTATATAATTTGTGACAAGATCTAAATCGCCCAAACGGCTTAAATAGATCATCTCGCTTAAAATAAATTCCATCATATTCCTCAACAGGAGTTAAATCATATATTCCGTATTTATTTTTCATTTTGACCCCTTGTAGGAAAACTATAATAAAACCTCATAAAGGGGCTATATTTCGGATTAAAACAAGACAATAAAAAATGTACTATCCTTCTTTCAGTATAATATAATAACTGATCTATTCTATTTATTAAATTAATATTCTCTAAATCGTTTTCATCCAGGTTACTTATAATCCACTTCAATAAAACCTCCAACGGAGGTTTCTCTCTTTCTAAGGAATTAAAAACCTGTTTTCTATTCTTATTTGAAAAGATCAAAGAGAGTGTATGGAAAATATTGCTTCCTTCTGTCTTTCCATAATAAAGAACTTTATTAACCAAATGTTTGACTTTTTGGATTCTATCTTCTTTCGCTGTTCTTAGATCAATATCACAGGAACTTCTTTTTATTATAGAATTTAATTTCCTTATATCTAATCTCCCAGCATCCAAATCTATTATTATCTTAGATTTAATTAACTGTTTTGCCAACATCTTATTTAGAGTAATTTTGTCTAAAGATATTGCATCTTTAAAGATCTCTTTATCGCAAACAAGCAACCTAATCATTATATTCTCTGAAATATTTGAGCATATTCGTGGACTCGAACTAAATTATGATTTCCTTTTGTGAACATCCCGATTCGCTGTATAGCCGGCGTTCCCCTAAAAATAATAGGAATCTCTTCCAACATTTTAAAACCTGTTCGGTGCATTCTTGCAGTGTCATGATTCATTCCCTGTAAATATCCATCCAAATCTCTAACCAAACCAATAACCCAAACTGAAATAGCCCCTTTCTTTAATATTCTATAACTCTCGTTTATTGATTTCTGAATTCCTTTATTAAACTCATCGTATGTTCCTAACATTGATAAATCTTTCTTTCCTCCTCGATAGTGTTCCACATTCCAATAAGGCGGGCAAGTAATAAGAAAGTCTGCAATTTCATCCTCAACCATTGGAACAGATCTTGAATCGCCACATATTATCTTAACTTTTTTAGATACCTTATTTCTTTTCGCCCTCCGCAAAATTGCCTCACATTCGTTCTTTCTAATTTCAATTCCAATATAATCCATTCCATGGCGGGCCGCCATAATTGCCCTTGTCCCTCCCCCAGCGAAAGGATCGTAACATATCCCCTTCTTGGGAGCGTATCTATTAAAAATCCAATACGCTGTCGCTGGATTAAAAACACTTTGAGAATTCCTATAACAAGATTTCTTAGATTGATTTTCTGGCTGAAGGCAAGCCGCTCTTTCGGATCCAAAATAGGCGGAATCCCCAATATGCCTTTTCTGCCTTCTAACCTCTGGATCAGATAAATATGACTCCCAAACTGTAAATGGCGGAGCCGGCAATCTGCCCACAGATGTTTTAAAATCGCCAACTATCTGGCCAAATAGGTCTTTAACTTGTTTTCTTGACATTATTTCTTCTCCGGTTTTTTAAATATAAGAACATATTCATGAGAACGAATAAGAAACTTCCTGCCTTTATCAAAATTCCCCACTCGCCTTAAAGATCCGGTGTTCTTAATATGTAGAATAATTTCTTCTTTAATTAAAAATCCAGCTTTCCGATGCATTGATGTCACATCATGGTTCAAACAAATAAGACTTCCATTTTTATGTCTATGTAATCCTACAACCCAGCAAGATATTGATCCAGGTTTCAAAATTCTAAAAGTTTCGCGAACAACTTTAAATAAATCTCCTTTGAATTCACTATATGATTCTTTCATAGATAAATCAGTAACTCCGCCCTCATATTTTTCAAGGTTCCAATAAGGAGGGCAAGTTATAAGAAAATCTGCTTTAGAATTTGTGACCTTCCGAGGATATCTTGCATCGCCATGAATTATTTTAACCCGATCAGAAAAACCCGCATTATCCACTCTTTTTTCGACCGCTATACATTCTTCTTTTCTTATTTCATATCCTATATATTTTAATCCATGCCGAGCCGCCATTATAGCCCTTGTACCTCCGCCAGCGAAGGGGTCAAAACATATCCCCTTTTTAGGAGCATATAAATTTAATAACCAATAAGCAATTGCTGGATTAAATACACTCGCGCCATATTGATAACCAAATGTTCCATCAACCGTTTCATGCCGGGCTCGTTTCTCTGCCTCTTTAAAACTAAATTTATATCTACTGGTATTCGTGCCCTGCGATCTCGACTTAGCATCTTTAACTGCCCCGATATCCCCCACCATCTTTTTAAATTTGCGGACCTGAGGATCACTCATATCGCAATCCCAAACGGTGATAGGCCAGATACCATATCTCTGGCGCATCGTTTTAAATTCGCCAACGGCTTCACCAAATAAATCTTTCACTTTCCCTCCTCCTCTTTCGTCATGAGCAAATAAAGAGAAGAATATTTATCGCCAAACCTAATCAACATAGGAGGGTCTTTCTCCAAGAATATTTTAACCTTTCCTTCCAAGGATTTAAAGATCTCTTTTATACCATGCCCAAAACAAACTGACATCTCTTTCTTTAATACAGGTTTTTTTATTTGAAGGTTTGTCGTTATTGAATTTTTTCCTCTTTTTACTTTTGCTTTTACTCCCGCCTTATCAATTAAGATATAATATGTATGCTCATCGAGAATATCAGCATCCCCTACTAATTCTTTTAATTGTTCCGCCCTCACAATAAAATTATTTGTTTTATATACGACCTTTAAGGCAGGAGTTTTAATGGAGTTCTTCTCGAATTTGATGGCATCCACGTTAGCAAAACTCTCTATATTTTTCAAGGGAGTCACTTCGAAACGACCTATTTTCCTCTTCTGTTTTATAATCAGCTGCTTTTCATCGGCAGAAATGGAAACAGTATCAGAAAAGCGAGTCAATATTTTCATGAACTGAGCAATATCCCCAATAGTAAATATTCCATGTTTCTGAATTTGGGCTTCTGTGCTTACTCGAAAGAAAATTGCCCTCGATGTATCCGTTCCTTTCGTTGTTAACTGCCCATTCTTAGCGGATATAACGCAATCCAGCACCAACCCATCAAGATGAGCTTGTGAAAGGAAACTGATAAAGCTGCCATTATCTATTTCGAAAAGCGCCATTACTTTGTCCTCCTATATTCGCTATCCAAACTCCGGATAGCGTTCTCCAAAGCGTCCAAAAGCTTGTTCGTCCGGTGCATTACGTTAGTGTAAATTGAAACTTTTTCAATTCCTTTTGCTTCCTCTGCCCTAAGTTTCTTACTTCGTCTTTCTGCTTCATTAGTACATATACTATCAGTTACCTTATCGACCCCATCAACGCCTTCTGTTTTCGCGTTCATGAAAAAGGCTGCTGATTTTGTTTTTCTAATTCCGTATATTTTATTTTGCTCCCCCTCTGCCTTCCCAGCATATACCGCAAGAAAAACGTTGAGGGCGGATAGGTTTATTTGATCTCGTATCAGCTTATCTTTTTTATATCTTGAAACCATTTCCGCGATGCCTATTCCAGCATATTTATCGACTATTTTGAGTATCTTCCTTAAGAACTCATACTCCTGTGGGTCATTCTGAAAGGTCGAAAAATCTATAATAACATTCCGCTCTTGCATTCCTCTATCTCCAAAAAGGATTGAATTTTCTCTGTTATATTAAAGACCTTATCCTTATCCCCATAGCAAAGAACCCTATTCCCGCCCATGAGCCGCCCATCTACAAAAACGATATTAAAAGGTTTCAATACAGATTTAAAATGTTGCATCCCTGCTTTATCTAAATATATATAAATATCCCCCCTATGATCTTCCATTTTAACTACAGCGGCAGATTTCCCCGTCATCTTTTCCTGAATTTCTAAAATAATACCACAAACCCTAACCCTCTCCCACCTATTATATTGACTTAGTTGCAGAGACGAAGAACAATATCTTTTTAATAAGAAATCTTTAACAGGTTCAAAAAAGAAAGGATGCAATAAAATAAATCCAAAGGCATCCACAGAATCTTCAAGGAACGTTTTATTAGTATCTAATACCTTTTCCTTCCGGATTGAATTAAAACGGCCTTTAACGGCCTGTCTTTCCATTAAAGAATCAAAACATCCTGCCTGTATTAATTTAATTATCTTTCCTTTGTGGACCTTTCCACTTATTTTTTCAATAAAATCATCGAAGGATTTAAATGGCCTCTTTTCTATAATCTCTTCCGCAGATGTTTTAATTTCCTTTATTTTAGATAATCCAAATCTTATCCCATCCTTTTCTATCGTAAACCCCATCCCCGATTTATTAATATCCGGGCCGTATACATTAATATTAAATCGCCTTGCTTCATTTATATATTTATATAGTTTGTTTTTCTCCGAACCTTTTTTTCTATCCTTTGTTATTCCTACGTCAGTATTGCTAAGCAAACTGGCAAAGAATTGACGAGGATAATAATTCTTTAAATACAGCACCTGAAAAAATAAATAAGTGTATGAGATTGCATGGGACGCGTTGAAAGAATAACTTGTAAATTCCTTTATTACATTCCAAAGTTTTATCGCGTCGTTGTTCCCAATAGTCTTCCTACAATGTTCAAAGAATTCCTTTTTAAATTTCTTTATCTCCTTTGTATTAAATTCTTTCTTCGCAGCCAATTTCCGAATATTATTTGCTTCTGCTAAAGAAAATCCTGCCACCCTATGTAATAGCTGCATAACCTGTTCTTGATATACTAAAACACCTCGTGTTCCTTTCAATGTTTTTTTAACCTCTTTATTATCAATTCCTATCCCTTCATAATTAATAAACCTTTCTATTGCCCCGCTCGCTAAAGGTCCGGGCCTATTTATAGCATTTAAAGCGGCAATCTCGCCAAAGTTTTTAGGTTTAACATCCATCAATAAGCGCGTTGCTGATTCGGTTTCAAATTGGAACGCCCCTATCGTATTCCCTTTATTCGCTTCTTCGATTAACTTTTTATCTTTAATATCTAATTTCCAAATACTATCACTTAGATCCTTTTTCTCAGTTTCCTTTACCAAATCTATCGCGTCAGAAATAATAGAACAAGTATTTAACCCTAATATATCAAATTTAATTAATCCCACGGCAGATAAATCCCTCCCTCGGTTTCCTTCAGAATATGCAGAAACCAATTCCCCTTTTATTTTTTGCAATGGGCAATATTTATAGACAGGATTTGGAGCAATAACAACCCCGCAAGGATGAACTCCTGAATTCCTAATTAAACTTGACGCCCTTTTGGCAAGGTTAAAGGCAACTTTATTTTCTTTTACAAAATCTTTCAATATTCCAGACAAATTATTAAATGCTTTCTTTATATTCCCTGCCCTATATATTTCTCCCGTTATTTCATTTATTGACCGAATAGGGAGTTTAAATATTCTGCCTACATCCCGTAATGCTCCGACTTCCCCGAAGGTATTAAATGTTATAATTCTTGCTACTTTATTTTGGCCATGCCTATCGTTCAAATAAGAAAAAACCAAATCCCTTTTATTAGCCTGAAAATCGAGGTCGATATCCGGCGCGTCAGACCGAGACTTATCAAGAAAGCGTTCAAATAATAAACCGTATTTAAGCGGATCTATCTTCGTGATATTCAGAATAAACGCAACTAAAGATCCTGCAACAGAACCTCTTGCCGGTCCCACAAATATCCTGTTTTCTCGGCACCAATTAGTTAAATCCCGAACGATCAAAAAATAGTCCTGAAATTTCAATTTTTGAATTACATCCAATTCCCTCTTCATTCTTTTCTTATATTTTTCTTTATCTTTAAAATCAAATCGCCTGAATTCCCGCATAGTCATTTTTCTAAATTCGGAAACATCCATCCCCATATCTGGAATATGTATTTTCCCCATCGGGATCTTTATATCGCAGCCCGACGCCAAATCTGCCGTGCAGTCAGTATATCTTTTAAATTCTTTCTTTGTTATATTATGGCCAAATTTCCTGGCCATAGAAAAGAGTTCTTTCCCATCAACCAAATGCAAAGAACGAGCATTATAAACAACCTTTTTTCTATCGTCTATCGTTTTATGTTCTCTGACCATCAATACAAAATCTTGTAATTCAACATCCCTTTTCTCTGCATAATGAGAATCAAGAGCGACTATCAAAGGAATATGTAATCTGTTGGCAATTTTCTTCAATCTTTCATTTGTATATTTTTGTGTTACAACTTCATTTAATTGTAGTTCTATAACGAAATTATCCCCAAATGCATCCCTCCACCTTAAAGCCTCCTGTAAAGCCATTTTATCATTTGGCAATTTCGCCAATATCCCGCCCATGCAAGCAGTTGACGCTATAATATCTTTATTATGATTAAATATAATTTCAGATGTCGTTCTTGGTCTATAATAATATCCATTAATATTTGCCTCAGAAACTATATATAAAAGATTCAAATAACCTACATAACTTTTCGCCAATAAAATAACGTGCCTATACTCCCCTTTTCTCCCTGGCGAATCATCAACGTACATCTCAACGCCAATTATCGGATTAATTCCAGCCTTTCTACATTCTAAATAAAATTCCAAGCCTCCCGCCATTGTTCCGTGGTCGGTTATTGCAAGAGAAGGCATATTTAAATCGGCAGCCTTTTTCACCAAAGAAGTAATTGTAGCAACGCCATCCAAGATGGAAAAATGGCTGTGAGAATGAAGATTTATTAAATTAAACTTCATATTATTAACCTTTAATCTTTTCCAGATTAGAACAAAGAGAAGAGAAGTCCTTCCAATATTCTTTTCTTAAAATTGCAATGTAGCAATATTCGGAAGAAGAATAATGAGAAATTATATAAACAAAATTATTAAACCTGGATATTAGTCTATTAAAAATTTCAGGTGTTATAGTTGTTATTATAAAATTATCAAGATTGGGCATGAATATATCTCCTCATGATCTTGGAGGAATTAAAATGCCGCTGCTTTCCGAAGACCTACGTTCTCCATTCTTAATCGTTCTACTAATAGCTGCCATACCATTATTGATATTCTTATTGCCTTTTATATTGGTAATAACCCTCTTCTGTTCGGTGCCTTCGGATAGTAAAGGGGAATCCCTCATTCCTTCCTGTGTATCTTGCTTGCTATTAATGAAATTGCGTCCTCTTCAGAAGAGGTTTTTATCTTTTCTTTTATTTCCGGCAGGTCTTCTAAATAAATAAAAAGAGAATGTTTCGGCTCTTCCCCCCTCGCAATAATGTCAATTTCATCCAGAGTAACCCGTTTGAAAAGCATACTAAACTGGGCAATTAAATCACGCTTATTCATTTTCGCCCTCTTTCTCTATAAGCATTTTTAAAAACGTATAAATTGATTTGCACCTCCGATACAAGCCCATCATGGAAATATTCATATCTTTTGCCATTCTTTTGAAATTAAAATTGCGATCTCTATATAAACGAATATAAATTGCCCAAGAATCCTTAGTTAATCTCTCCTTAAATAGCCGCAAAAAATCATCTATTAATATGTCATCTAACATTTCCTTTCCATCTGCTATTTTTAATAATTGGCCTTCATTATTTAATTCGAATTCTGTAAATGTAATAATAGGCAAATTATCAGGATATTTCTCCTTATTTAATATTTGCCGAAGCATAGTTCTAAATTTATTGGTTACAGAGATTTTAACCAGTGTTCTAAAACCTGCAAGATCGGGGTTATAAGCCGGGATAACCTTTGTCTGAATATGTAAATATGCCTCCTGCATCAAATCATTTACATCGTTGCCGGGAAAAGAGCGAACAAATTGATTTGCTACATTCCTAATCACAGGTTGAATTGCCTGGAAAATTCTATTATATGATGTTTTCCTACCTTCTCGATACTTTATAACTGCCCTATCAAGCGCGGTTGTTTTTCTTCTTTTCTTTTTTGTTTTATCGCCTTCCATATACTTTAATCCTCCCAGCCGAATATATAACTATCCTGATATTTCAAGCCAAAATAGGCATAAAGTTTCGCCAATTTCTTTTTGAACCTTGTTTGATATTTGCGATAATGTCTTCTCATTTTAACCTGTTTCCCTTTATTACTGATATCCTTCTCAGAAATTCGAGCACATACTTTGCAATTATTAATATGTTTACCGTAATTATCTGATTTAATTATTTTAAACCTTCTCATCGTTTTAGAAGTAGATGCACTTTTAAGCCTTTCGGGATAAGCCAAAAGAATTTTATTTAACTGGAATATTTGACACGCAGGCCTATCAGCGAATCTATTCACGCAGAGGTCATATTCTCCAAAATATAAACAGCCCCAGCAACGATAGGGCGTTTTATAATAATTCCTTTCATAAGCATCCCCAAACCTTCCAATTTGCTCCGGTTTAAGCCTGGCATCTCTAAGGGCAATGGATGAGATTATTCTTAAAGATTCCTGGCTCATTTCCTTTATTATTCTGTCCGCCTTTATTAGCGCGCCTATGCTCCTTTGTTCCGCCGTTATTCTCAATATATAAGCCAGCCCCCGAAGGCGGCGGCCTTTCTGGAGAATATTTCGATTCATATTCGGCCTCAAATGTTAGATTTATTTTCATTACTCGAAGTTATCCACTCCATTAATTGAAAGGTGAGCATCGATACAGGCCACAACAAACCTTTGTATTTTCTTCCACCGTTTCAATTTCTGTACTAAACAATCCCCATCATAATACACGTTTCCCTTCAAGCAACTTTCTTCATATTTTTTAACGTGGGCCGCCTTAGATGCTATTACAATACGTTTATTGTAGACGGCAAAAGCCTGCCGAAAAGATTCGGCCTTTATTACCGCCGCCGTCGTTCCGCGCAGGGATTCGGCCAGGACGAAAAAATTAAAGGTTTTAATATTTCCCTTTTTCCTTTTAGTTTTAGCTATAACTTTTGCCACCCGTTCCGCCTGCTTTTTCTTTTTCATTTCGCGCAAGACTTTTCTGATCGCTTTTGCGCTATCTCGTACATTTTCCCTTTTACGCGGCCTCCCCCGTTTCCTGCCCTTCATAGTAACGACCTCCAATATGTTAAAAATATGGGTTAGAATGCCCTCCCGAGAAATGTATCCCGATATTAACCCCGACAAGGGGTTTGTCTTGCGCCAGGTCGCATTTCACGGCTAATCCTGTACTTTTACCCTTATCTCCCCCTAAAAACGCGACCTGGCGCGACCTGGCGTACCTCTTCAAAGGGGTTAGCTTACGCCAGGTCGCATTTTGAGGGGGGAAACCTGCCCCTTTGCCCATCTCCTCCCCTAAAAACGCCGCCTGGCGCGACCTGGCGCGTTTGGCGCCCTAATCCCAGCCCCTACACCCACAATAGTATGTATTCGTATTCTTCTCATAGAAAGGCGGATTCCCTCCCCCCTTTATTATTAAGAATTTCCGCTCGCAATAGCAGCATTTTGGTTGTGCCTTTATGGCATGTTTCTCGAATTCGTGCCCATCGCAAATAGGGCAAATCCGATTCCCCTTTTCATCCGTCGCAAGAATATCATGTCCGCAATTAGAGCATACTTCTACCACAATCAGGCAGGAGCGTTCAATATTCCCATTTTCTTCCTGCGGTATATTTGCCATGGTTTCCCCTTTCAATGTTTTATTCCCATATTACCGCCACAGATATTTGAAGATGCGCCGGAGAGTACCGCGCTTGTGAGGATCTTTTTCTTCGACTGCGACTTTCTTCGCAGATTCTTCCGCGATGATGAAACCTGGAAACGCCTCATACTTTTCTGTTTCCGCCCACAGAGGCTCCGCCAGAGGCCGACATTTCTTGCACAGATCTTTCCCCTTGTATTTCGCCCGGCCCAGTTCCTTGCGGCAACCCGCACAGGGAGTTCCGTAACTCAGGCCCATTTTATTCCCTTTCAATATTAAGACTGTTTCCGCAGTTTATCGACGTATTCCTTCGCTCGCTTTAATCCTGTTTTATATATATCATTATATAATTTAGTTGCAGCAATCCAATGCCCGATATTTATTAACCGATGTATTTCATCCATTGGTGATTCCATTCTTTCTCCTTTCCTTTTAAAATATGCTATCGCCCCGCCCTGAATTTCGCAACATTGAGAAAACCAAGGCGGGGCGACAGCAAGTCGCCCCGTTTGTAGTGGTGTCGACGGCGCTTAGAAATCGTCGTCTTCGTCGTCGTCCTCTTCTTCTTCCTCCTCGTCGTCGTCCTCGTATTCGTCCTCGTCATCCTCGTCGTCGTCGTCCTCGTCGACGTCCTCGTCCTCCTCTTCCTTTTTCGCCTTCTTTTCCTTCTTGCCCTTTTTCTTTTCCTTTTTCGCCTTCTTTTCCTTCTTGCCCTTTCCCTTGGGCTTTTCTTCTTCTTCCTCCTCTTCCTCCTCCTCGTCTTCTTCCTCTTCCTCCTCCGGCTCTTCCTTTTCCTTTTTCGGCCGGCCGCGCTTGCCATCGGACTTCTTCTTTTTCCTTTTCCCGCCGCCTTCCTCGCGCATTTCCTTGACCTTGGCGTCGATCAGTTTCTTGAGTTCCTGGAGTTCCTTTCTGAGCTCAACCAGATAGCTTTTCAGCGTCCGGCCGATCTTTGCCGAGCCCTCCAGGAAATACGGAATCTCCGAGTCGATGAAGGCAGTCGCAATCGCGACACGGTGCGCCATGGAAATGATCGGGCTTTTCTCTCGCTTTTCTTTCTTTTCCTTCATGATCGCTCCTTTGTTGAAAGGGGTTACAGGTATTATACTTAGCCTGTAAAATAACAGGCCACTTCTTCAGTTACTTCTTCAGCTTCTTCTTGCCCTGCTTTCCCTTTTTTTCGGGTTTCGCCTCCTTTCTCGGCGCCTCTTTCTTTCCCTTTCCTTTCAGGAGGATTTCCTCGATGGCGACGTAATCCTTCGCCGCCCGTTGCAGGCTGGTGAATTCCTTCTTAAACGGCCTCGCGAGGAATTCCCCCAGCGGCGCCAGTCCCTCCAACGCCGTATGGAGCCGCTTATTTGCGCGGACAACGCGCACCAGGATTTTCCTTTTCAGTTTCCCGCCCTTTTTGCGCTTCGCCATAATTACTCCTTTCGAAACGCGACCGCTTTGCTACTCTCCGCCCCGCTTTGCAAAAAACTCGTCGAACCAAGGCAGAACTTCTTTTCGGAATATTTTCGCAAGCCATTTTATTTCCTGTGCGTCCAGCCGGCCAAGGCGCATAAACGTCCATTCCTCGGTTTCTTCGTCCGATCGAATTTGCCGAGTGATTTGTATTTTCGGCTCCTTGCTGTTGTATGAATGTGCCGTGACCTGCAACCGCGTCAATCCCCACGTTTTCCGCTTAAATGATTGCAGTTGCTTATCCCTGTCGCTCGAATAACCAGCCATGGCAGCCTCCTTATCGACTCTGAAGTATTTATTTAGTTCCGAAACTGGAACCATGATTTCTTCCCGCAGGATATTACTTAGGTATTCTGTTGCCAATTTTTCTTCGAAGCCGTTCCCTGTTAAATATGCTCGAGCCGATTCAACGCTCCTAAAATTTAAACCATCTATCCTTATCAATTCTTTCACAATAGATAGATATTCATTTATTATTAAAACGACCCCTTCGAATTCTTGCCAGTTTTCCATAATTATCCCTTTATATACCTGAGATATTTATCTGTAAATTTTTTCCACGTAAACTTAACACAATCACATTTCGTGCATGAGCCTTGCCCCGCGATTATTAAAGGTCCATCCAAAGGCATATGAGCGCTTTTTCTTCCATCTCCAGAGTGGCCGCACTTACATATACTTTTCGGGCGTATGAATTCTTTCTTATTCATTTATTTTCTCCCTCGTTATTCTTACCATTTATTTTCTCCAAATGCCGAGGAAAAAAGGAATTTCGGTTGGCGGATATAGGATATTAAATATGGTTATTCGTCTTCTTCTTTCTCGTCGAAGTCGATGGCGGGATCATGGTATCCGTCGGCGTTCTGAAGAAAAAAGAGAACGGCGATAAATTGCTCTGCCCGCTCCATTTCCTTCTTAAATTCCGACTTCTTTTCAGGCCGCCCTAACCTGTATTTCTTTTTGGCGGCCCACGCCTCGTGCATGAAAGCAGACTCGGCTTTTGCGAGGTCTTTCATACGACGCTCCAGGCCAAGGCGCAATTCCATCAGGCAGTCTGGCACTCGCGCCATGGAAATGGGTTCGATATCCTTTTTCAGAATCCTCCGTTTCTTGTTTCTTTGTTTTGCTCCTTTTTGCGCCATGATATCTCCTTTCAATATCCCGACAATCCGCCGAACCGAAATGCTAATAACCCGGCTGCAATTTCTCACAGCCGGATTGATAATTAAAAACCTGGAACCCTCATCGCCTTCTGTTCCGTCGCCGAAAATACAAGGCGATATTCACACCAATCCTCGCCAGGATCAAGGAATGAAGAACCGAGTATTTCCAGGCATTCCGCCCTGTTGATCTCCTCGTCGGAGAAAAAGTCCTTGGCTGGCCCCCACAGGGCCCCTTTTATTTTCGCCTTGTCCTTGATGGTTTCGATTAAATGTGGCATGAATATTCCTTCCAATATATTTTGATATTACCTTGCAACGCACAAGGCAATTAACTAATAACCCGAGGGCAATTTCTCGCCCTCGGGTTAATGGGTTAATGGGTTACTTATTCCCCTTGCTCCCCTTGCCCGCCAGCCGTTTGATGATCCGGATTACGTTCTGGATTCCGTTCCGAACGGAATCCTTCTCCGCGCAAAGGGCGTGGACGCGACTCTCCAGGCGGGCGATCTCGCTTTCGATTTCCAGGTTCGCCGCCTCCAGTTTTTTCAGGGCGTCCGTCAGGCGATCGGCGGCCCTTCCGTGCAGGCGCATCGGCAAAGTTGCGATTTTCTTTTCCTTACGTGGGATCTTTTCCCTTTTCACCACCATGTTCGCCGGATCCTCCATCACCCGCAGTTTCCCGAACTTCTTTTCGTCCCGGTAGTCGGCGTACAGGTCGAGGGCGTCTGCCCTGTGCCCCTCCTCGTTCAGTTGCAGGATCATCCTCCGCAACTGCCGCCTCTCCTTCTTCTCCACCAAGGTGCGATCCTTCTGGTTCTGGTTTGTCTTTTCCTTTTTCATCGGTATTCCCTTTCAGTATAGGGTTCCTATATTTCTTTCCTGCGCAACTCACGCAAGAATTAATCGTTCTCTTTCAATGTTTTTGCTTTGTTGGACGATTCGGATTTGCTTGCCCGCTTGGAAGTCGATGATTTATCGTCTCCCCAATACATTTTTTGCACAAATGCCCCAACCGCCCCATATCTTTTTTAGTAAAATATATATAAGTTTTTAATTCTCCACTTATCGGCGACCTACAACGATGGCAGGTTGTATCGTCGCAGACTAAATAACTTTCCTTAAAACGGTTTCTCATTTGATATCCTTTAATTATTCTGTTTCCTCCGCTTCTTTATCTCCAGTTTCGTCGTACTCCGCCAATTCCCGCCGATTCCTTTCGAGCATCCGGTTTATGCGCGTCTGATATTCCTTCCAGGTAAAGGATTTCATCCCCATCCGCTCGCGCTTAGCGTTTGTTTCTCTCCACAGAGATTTATAATATTCTTTATCCATGATATTTCCTTTCAATACCAATGTCAATGCCACATTAATTATTCGAACTGGCTGAACGTTGCAAGGTTACTAACGTGCAAGGCGGCATTAAAGGTATCTCTCGCAACTTGCTCGGCCAATCTCAAAATATAGCCAGCGTATTTACTCGCCGCCTGCAAGTCTGTTTTCTGCATCGCTAAAAGTATCTCGTTGAATTCCGCTATTGCTTCCAGTTTGCAGGCATTTAGTGCTGCCTGAAACGCTTCTCGCCTTGAATTATCGGCGGCATCCCTTGCCTGAAAGCTCTGGTAACGAAATTTTTCGCTTACCTTTGACATGGTATTTCCTTTCAAATGTATGGGTTTGAATGTCCGGGCTTGGTTTATTCTGATAGGGCATGGATAATTCTTCACCCATGCCCTAATATCTTAAACTTACGTTTCCCGCCATTTGTCCGGCAACCTCACGGTTGTTAACCAAAGAATAAGCGCTCTTTATTTCCGCTTTTATTTTGGCGAATTGCGTCAGCAACGCCAAAAGCGGAATATATTTTTAGCATTATTATTGGGCGGGCAGAAAACGGGTTGAAACTCGGCGTTTCCGGTTACTGGATATTCCAGCCCTCCCGGCTAACCCATAGGTTAGGCTTCCGGTTTTTGGTTCAAATACGGGAACCGAAAAACCCTAAAGGGCGTGGCATTAGGCGGGCGTTTTTGGTAGGCGAAATATAAACAACCATGAACCGCTTGTATTGCAAGCATGTTTCTTTCGCGCTTTCGCGTTTTCGATCTGAGGTAGAAACATTCTTTCCTGCAAACTCGCGGTCCGGCTGGCTGGGAATATTTGCCATCGCCGGCGTCCACCTCTCTCCCCTTGTATTCGCGTTGCGGTCCGTTATTCCTCGCGTTCCTGTCCTGGCAGGCTCCAGGTTGCGCTCAGGCGTTACCTCGCGGCGGATCTCCCGGCGTTACAAGTTTCGCAAGTCGCGTCGCCCCCGTATTTGGGTTTGAGGCTCGTCCTTAATTCCTGTAACTGCCTCCCGGGCTAATCCGGTTTCGCGTTTCCGCAACCAAGTGTCAAAGATCAGGTTTCCCTACCTCTATATACGCTATATCAGGGAAAAGTTAACAAAAATCTTCAGGAAATTTTTCAGGTTTTCCCTAAGTCCTTATTACTTATAGATTTAGGTAAGAAAAAAATCTTCATTTTTCTTTGGTACATCCCTTGGATCTCCCCCATATTTCCAGAAAGCGCAGGCTCCGGGGCGCCGGCGACGCCGTATGAAACCTATCCAGAACCAGAACATGCCGAAAACGCTTCAAAATCTACCCGCTTTATTCCCGTTTTTGCATTTTTCCATTCCTGCAAAGTACAAAGACATGGATCGGCGCCAACGGGCATTTCCACGCGATAAACGGCGACTTCTGGAAACAACATTTCAATAGCCCGCCTATATCCTTTTTCTCCGCCAGTATCGTTATCGTAGGCAAAAATAACAGAATCAAAATTCTCAGTAATTAATTCTGCCTGCCTTTCGGATAAAGAAGTAGAAAAGCTTGAAACTGCCTTATCTCCAAAATCTCTTATTCTTAAAGCATCCCATATTCCTTCGGCTATAAAAACTTTCCTCGTTTTATCTATTACTCTATCCAAACCAAAAAGATAATTACCTATTTTTGAACCTTTCGGAAATTTCTTATCTGAATTATCCCTATAATTCTGTGCAAAGAATGTTTTCCAATTTCCTCTCTCATCTTTTATAGGCACTATAATTCTTTTCTTTCCTCTAAATCTAGCCATACCAATAGAATATTCCCTTATTATATCAAATACCTTAGCAGAAGAGAAATTCCTTTGATTATCTGTTATAAGATACTTTGCTATTAAAAGATCATCCCTCCACATTTGAGGAATAAAATCGTTCTCTTCTTCTAATTCCTGTTCTTCCTCTTTCTTATTTTCATCTAAATCCTCAAATTCTCTATCGAGATTCCTTTCAGAATAAATTTCTCCTCCAGAACTAAAATCCTTCAGAAAAGAAAGAACATCATTAAAAGTACATTTCTCCATCGTAATAATAAAATCAGCAACGCTTCCTTTCCCACATTTATAACACTTAAACCACCCATTCCAGGAACTTCCAGGTTCACTAATCATTCCGAAAGATGGTTCGTTGTCCGGCCCACCATGAGAAGGCAGCGGGCATGACCCGTTTAAATATCTTCCATTCTTATACAGGTTTCTAACCTTATAATGCTTTAATAAATCTTCAACATTCAGCCCTTCTTTCAACGACTTAAAATAAGCTTGTTGCTCGCTTTGTTTTCTCCTTGATCTTTTTTCCATTAAGAAACTCTCCTATTCTTTTCCAATCTTTCTTGGCCTTATTTTTATAATTCTCCTGCCTTATAACTGCCGATGGATGATAACTAATAAATAACTTAGCAGAGAAAGAACTCTGGTAATTATATTCTCTTAATCCTCTATTCTGCCCAACTCCATGTTTACTTATTAAAGCAAATATAGCTGTATCGCCAAGAGCTATAATAAGTTTCGGTTTTAAAATATGAAGTGTCATCATTAACCTTGGCGCACACTTAATAATTTCTTCTTCTCCAGGTTTATTAAATCCCCCACTTTCATTCCTTCCAGGATAGCAAAGAGAGACATTACAGATAAAAGTATCATTTCTTTCAAGGCTGGCTATCCTCATTAATTTATCTAATATCTTTCCAGCCCTACCAATAAAAGGATTACCTTTTCTATCTTCATCCGGCCCTGGCGCCTCTCCAATAATAACAATTCTTTTTCTAAATCCTCCTCTTCCAAATACTAATTTATTCCGCATAAGATGAAAAGGGCATTTCTGACAATTCTGATATTCCTTTCTTAATTTCTTTAACAATTTAATCTTCTTCGGCTTCATTTTATTCCCGTTAAATGAATCGACATAGACAACTTCGCTATAACCTTCTACTATCGTAGAGTTGTTTAGCTTATGTCTAAGTAAACGTCTGAAGAAGAATAAATAGCCAGACAACGAAGAAGATAGATAACTAAGAACACTAAGAACACTAAAAACACTACAATCTGCTAAATAGAAGGAGACACCTTCTACGTCTGACTGTTCTTAACTACAAATAGGACTGTTTCTAATTAGCCCTTGTGACGTAGGCACGTAGCCTATATATTCGTGGGCGCGTATACTTAGGGCGAGTATTTAAAGATCATATCTCAAGTAAGTTGATATTATCTATCTTTCTTCTTTGTCTTATATAGCCTTTTCACTCTTGGATCATGGAGCCTAATTAAATTAAAATTAGGTATTATCTCAATAAATTCTCTTGTTTTCCCTTCTCTGATTTTCAGGAACTGAATCTTAGCGCGTGGCGGCATTCTCATTTTCATAGCCTTTGTCTGAATAATGGCAAACAAACAGTCCGCCCATTGTGATAAAGCCTGTTTAGAAATAGCGATATCTTTAATTTCAATTTCGCTTTTCCCTTCTGCTTCTGGTTTTAACTGGCCGGCAGAAATAATAGGAATCTTTCTTTTCAAGGCGAGGTTTTTAGTTTCTCTTACAATTTGCGCTTGTGGTTGGGCGTCGGCCGCATATTCTCTATTAGTTAGAACATTTGGAACCATATTCTGGATATAATCAATAAAAAGAACAGTTGGCTTAAAATTAATTTCTTTTAATTTGGCGTCTATAGCGGCGGCAGAGCAATTATCGTGCATTCCTAATATTTTAATGCGATTCTTACTTAATTCTTTCATACTTGTCTTCCATTTTAATAAATCAACTCTTCGCATATTAGGCGGGCGCCTGAATTTTCCATAGCGTATCTCTGCTAGCCTTGCGTCCATTCTATAGGCAGTTTGTGTCGCTGTCATTTCGTTAGTCACGTAAGCTATACGTTCATTTTCTTCGATCGCCATATAAACTGTCTGATCTTGCATACAAATAGATTTGCCGCCAGACGTCTGAGAAACAAAAATAATAAGATCGCCAGGGCAATAACCACAAGTTTGTTCATCAAATCTATCATCTATCCCGGAACTAATGCCACGTACAAATTCTCCCTTCTTTTTCAAATATAAAATATGTTTATACCTTTCTCTAAAATCTTTTCTTAAATCTAATACTTCAACATCATGTTGTTCTCTTGACTGATTTGCAGATATTTCGTCATTAATAAAATCTCTAACAATAAAAGGATTACCAGTATCTTTAAATATATCCTTGGCATTAACTAATAATTTCTGGATATTTCTGCTGTGTTCGCAAAGAACTAATTCTTCTATAATATAATCTAATAATTTAATAGAAATTTCAGAAGAAGCTAATTTCTTTATCATTCTTTTTAATTTTTTACGTGATGCATTATCTATATCAATTTCTTCTGATTTATTTAATGCCACTTCAGGACTTATAGGAGCAAAGTATTTTCCATAATAATCGCGAATTAAAATAAATAAATGGCGAGTTATAGGCGTTGTAAAAGTAGTAGGGACAACTTTCTGCAATAGATCATATTTATTTATCCTTCTGGTTTTAAGCATAATTGCAAGGAAAGCTTTTTCTTTTTCGATGTCGCGATATTTAATTGGCATAAAGAATTCCTTTATTACGTCTTTCTCCACTCCTCCCCATAAGAGCCCATACCTATATATACGCGAATTTCCCGAAGTTTTAACAAAAAAATAACCCCTTTTAAGCCTTGATGGCTAAAGGGGTTACATTAAGGGGTTCCCTCAGATTTGCGGTCGCGGGTTCCCTCCTTATTTATTCAGATTGAACTTCTCCAAATAATCAGAAAGCGGTTTCTGCACTTCTGCCCCGACTGCCTTGATATCGATTAATTCTGTCAAGGCTTTAGAAGCGGGTTTGTTTTCTCCTTTAAAGGCCTCGACAGAAGAGGCAAGGATATGTATTACATCTTCTGCGTCCTGTGCCTTTTCCCTGCTGATCGTTCCCTTGCGGACCAGAATACCGATGATGGTCAGAAGTATAGGCGTTAAAATAGCGATGATTGTCGCTATATCCTGAAGAGTTGACATCAAGTTTAAGAGTACCATTTCAAACCTCCTAATTATTTAGGTCTTTGGTCAAGTCGTAAAAAAACGGGGATTTTCCCCTAAAAAATAGGGGTTTTATCCCCGTTTTTCCGCTATTTTTCTCGCTTTACCAAAGAGGGGAGGGTCCAAGGAAGGGATGTACCTGTTCATGCAAGTTTGCATCCTCATAGGCGCCAGCGCCATTTAGGCAAGAATTTTGAACAGGTCCCATGCCCGATTTAATACCGCTTTTATAGTATCTTCTGCGAGTTTATTATCCTCCAAATCCTGCACTGCCTTTGTGAAAATAGCGATGGCGTCGGCAGGAGTAAAATCGTTCTTTGCCACGCTGGGATTTAAACCCATCTTCTTGAAATATTCCTTCGCCTTTTCAAGGGGCGATTCTAAGTCGGCCTTTTCTTCCACGGCCATGTTACTTGCCTTTCAATTTGTTGATAAATTCCTGTATTTCCGGCGCGCTCTGGTTCACTGTCTGTATCGCCGCCAGCACTTCTTCGATTGTCAAGGTTTTATTGTGGACCCAGTCATGTGCCAAGGCGACGAATTTCCCGTTTATAATTGTTTGTTCCTTCAGCGTCGAAACCTGTTCCTCTACATTGCCCAGAACAGCCGTTCTTGTCACCTCATCCATTTCGCCGGCTGTAACCTGTTTCTGTGTATCCTGCGAAATGAACTTGTAGTAATTGGAAGCTAGGATATCCACGTTCGCGTTCAGGTTGCCCGAATTCTCCAGAGCTATTTCTGTTGACCGGATATAGCTTTGGGGAGTTGGACAACCGACCAGAAAAACCAAAGCGAAAAGGACCAAGAATAGGCAGGGAGTCTTCATTTCTTCTCCTTTAAAATCGAGGAAATCTTCCAGTATCCCGCCTCAACTGTTGGGCGGCTATTGCTACTTCGATCGACTCGGGAAGTTCATTTACTTTCTCGGGAGTGCCAATAAAATCAAACGCTCTGGAGCCAACAAATTGCTGCCTTGAAATGGCACAACTTTCAGCCAAAGCTCCATTTAATATAACTTCAATATCTTCAAACCTATTCGCTATAAAGTTTGTAAAAGCCAAAGCATCAAGTTCAGGGACTTCTATTCCACAAACAACGACTGATATATTCATATTTTGCAGAATATGAATAGCGCTTTGAGGATTATTAACATAGATGATATCCCATTTCTCCTTAGCCTGTTTCAACAATTCCTCGAATTGTGAGAGATTCTTCTCGTTTTCAATAATCAAAACCTGAGGTTTTTCCATGACGTGCTCCTCTTTATTTCAGAATAGTTGCCGCAATGGTCACTCCCATTCCAGCGATCGCCCCAACAATGCCAGCATATATTGCCGCTTTAACTTTTAATATCGCTATCTCCATACAATGTTGAGCTATCTTTTTATTAAGTTCATCCAGTTTAATAACTAAGGTATTCTGCTTCTCTCGGATATATTTCAAGTCTAATTTGACTTCAGCCTTGAATTCAATCATCTTATCCCGATCTTCTTGTTCGTTATTCGACAGCGTCATTTTAATCTCGTTCAAAGGGAGGCTTCAAGCCCAGAAATTCTCTGAATAATAATTTCCTTGACTTCATCCCATTTCGGGCCTGACATTCCGGCCGCCTCCGCCTTATAAGAATATAATTTTAATAACTGAAAACGAACGGATAAATCTCTGGCTTTATCGGTCCTTTCTGTGATAGCGCTATTTAATAATTTGCATATAATATTTCCTGTCTTTTTATCGATAGTGTAATCTGCCAAACTTGTTCCAGACTTGAAGTGAATTTCATCCTTTCCCGTTATATCCCAAACTGAATAATCAGGTTCAGGATATTTGGCCTGAACGTTTGCTACATCCTTTGAACGAGTTATAATAAATAAAGAGTTGGCCTCATTATGTACAACAGCAAAAGATTTGCCAAAGGTTATTTTTTTATCTGCCATTTTAACTTCCTTTAAAAGCTGTGTGAATCTGCCCTCTCTTCTGTGAATTCTTTGTAACCTCGGACATATATTCCGGCCTCGTAAGCACCAGTCGATCCGCTTACGACACAGTTATAGAAAATAGCCTGAATATCATCGGTATCGCACCAACCAACACTTTCGTCATTACTTATCGAATCCCCCGTATCAGAAGCAACCTCACAATAAATTTTCCAGGCAGCAGATAAAGGGGAAATGGGAGTCGCATCCTGCAAGGGCAGATTTCCAGAAACAGGATGAGGCGGGGAAATATAAATTCCTAAACCCGCATCATCATGAACATTAGCATGAATATTAAAGAATGCCCTCATCGAAGTTGGTGGCACACGAGTTGCAACAGATATGTTTCCGGATGTAGTTGAAATAGGAACACTATAAACAAGTTGCTCTTGTTCATATTCTACGTGGTTCCCAACCTTCCTCATCGGAACAATTTCCCACGATAATGCCTGGCCATTTCTTACATATCCGATGAATTTATACCAGACGTATCCGTTCCCAACAAAATCATATTCATTCGCCTTACCAGTTAAAGCAAAAACTGGCCCATTGAAGGGGTTTCTTGTGGGGGCGCCATAAACAAGGGCGGCTGTTTTAGTCCGATTTGCATCAGCATTGACTTTCCAAATAACCCAAACGGGGAACCAATCAACGGAAGGGGTGGGAGAATGAGCCAAATCATTATCCTCGCCCCCCAATCCCGGATTAGCCCCGAATGTAACAGCGATAGGATAATTACCTATACTGATCCTCCATCTTCCGAAGTTTAAATAAGAAGGAGACATACCATATCCCTGCCAATTTCCAAATCCATTAAACTGATGCAACCTGTATTTTGTCTGCCAATTCCCATCTTCTGGCAGGAATATAATAGATTGCTCTCCCGCCAATCCTTTTAACCTGCTCCCCAATTCGAGTTCCTTGAGCATCCCGTCTGTATGACTAAATACATCAAGGCGGGCCCCAAGGTTTGGCAAAGTTCCTCTTGCCGTTGTTTGTTCTGCTTCAACTGAATTAAGGCTTCTTGTTGCGTCGGTTTCCCAGTCGGCGGAACCTTTAGCAACTTTTAATTCATTTCTTAATCTATTTAGATCATCCTCTAAATCTCCAGCGGCTGCAACAAAGGTATCATCATATACCAAAGATTTATATATTTTAGATTGCCTTATATCCGCAGTAGCAACGACATTAACATTTGCAACAACATCGGCCTGTAAATAGCCATCGAGATCCAGAGAAACAAGAAGGCGGGCAGCAAGCGAAACGGCGTTCCCTCTGGCTGCGACTATTTCAGCAGCAATTGCAGCAATAGCGAACAGGTCGCGCCAAACGAGATCCGTAATAGTGGGGCCAGTAGGCGGAGCGTGTCGAATAGTGTTGTCGCCATTCTTTCGGAATAGCCGGGCAATCCCAAAATACCAATGAATATTTCCATCAGGATCAGTATAAGGTCCGGCGGCTATTACCGAAGTATTTTCTCTAACCCCAATTACATGATGAACCTTTCCTCGCAAGGCAGAAGCAAAAGGAGTTCCGCCAGTAAGAGGGTGCAGCAAATTAGTATCTTCTGTCTCATCCTCCTCATCTATATAAACGTCAACATAGACAGTATCCGTTCTATCGCCCGCCCCAGGCGTTGAAGGGTCTACTCTAAAATAATCGCCGGCAGCAGCGACAGTTGTCATATCTCCTGCGGAAATAGTTATTTCATTAATTGTGTTGCTTAATACTGTAAAGCCTGTTCCGCTTGTTACATTAGGATATATCGTTCTGCCAGCGAATTCATTGACTATCCAGTTTGCGGAGGTATCTGTTAACTTTGTTGCTGTGAGGCCAGTCGATAGAGAATGAATTAATACACCATCAACTAAAGAATTCGTATCCCATTCAATAAATGTTGGCGACAGGATACATTTTAATCCATGCAACCAAAATAAACCCGCGCCTTCGGGGCTCCCGGTTCCATCCCCCCCTCCTACTTTAAAATTATTGACATTGCTAATAATAGATTCTTCTATTTTAAACATAGTAGAAGAAGGCGAGCCATCTCCGAACAATTGCTGTACTCGCCTTAAATGAGTCCATATCGCCATCATGCCATCATTTATATCCGCATCCACAAGAGGTTTATTGGGCCCCCTTTGGAAAAGAGGATAAGCATATTCTTTCAGTTCATCGAACATGTCTCGCGAATACTGGCCATTGTGCGAACCCATTTGAACCTCCTGTTTACGGGAACTGAATTTTGAAATCTACTATGTAACGAACCTGGCCATTTATATATCTTATCGGGAAGAACTTTTCACATAATAAAGTTCCTGCACTCAGCGTATTTTCAAATAAACCTGCCTCCCTATTATATAAATTAGTAAAAGTCTCTAAATCCATAAAACATCTGACAAGAAGTTTATTAGTTGGCGTTGTAGTAGGATTATCAGATCCATCAAGATAAACTACATTTCGAGGCACATCCCTGAAAACTTCATTCTGTAAAGCGGTATCTGTTGGGCTTTCAGAAGGGGGAGCCGAATAATAATCCCAATCATCGTCTCCGCTTCCAAGGGCAAATTCTTCAAAGTAATCCGGCAGAGTAGGGAAGGGGAATGGACCAGAACCTATTAACGCCACACCCGCTGTAGTAAAGTCCGCAGGATAATTTAAATCAATAGTTTGATGTACTATTAAAAACACCGTATCAAGTATACAGAAGAAATCTCCCACAATATCTTCAAGTTTAAGCATCTGTGATGAAGTTATCTTTAACAGAATATTTGCCGCTATATTTATAGCAATTTGATTAAACCCGATAGATGACTCCGCAGTTATATCACAGAAGACAAAGATATCGCTTAACGCTGTCAAGAAATTTACATTCCTAACTATATCCGTAGTATCGATTAAAGTACACTGAGGATAGCCATTTAAGTCCAGAACTTCATCAGGAGTTATTATAGTTACAGTATGACCCATTAATATGTCATTGATCATATCCTCCGTAATATCCCGCCTGCCTTTTTTCTTATATAAATCCGGAAGCCTCTTTATCTCTGCCCTGGAATTAACAACGGGGAGCTCAAAATCAAACTTCCATCCATATAGCTTCGCCATATAATCTAAATACTGTGGCGACGTTCTATCTATATCAAAAATTGGCCCCAGCCCATCCCTTGTTGCCAAAGCCCGAATTCTTGAAAGAGCCTCATTAAAAAATATATTCATTATTTTTAAGAAACGCCTGAACTCTCCTTGTTGTGTTTCTCCGTCTTCTGCCAATAATATCTTTTCTTCAGAATCCAAATCAACAGGAGATAAAGCCTGTTGCCTTGAACCCGCCCTTAGTTTATCTAAAGCCCGATATATTTCTGGCAATTCATTATAAAATTTATCCTGCTTTTCAGATTTAGTGTCGAGGGCAAGTTCTACGATTTCGGTCAATCTCGTCGATATCCACCATGCACCAAATAAAGAGAAAACCTTATAATAATAAAATTCTGGAGCATAGTCAGGGAAATCGGTGAAGGTTTCAACTTCCGTATCAGTTGAATCAAGAAGTATTTTTCCATCTGTTTCGTCCGCAGGATATGAACCCATTTTCCTAACAAGTCTTATTTTAATAAGGGAGCCATACAAGAGAGGTTTTATCCAATTCAATATAATTTGCGGTCCTTCAATTCCTCTTCTGGAAGATAGCCCGCTTATAGTCATGTTGGCAATATTCGGAGGAACATATATAAAACTAAAAGGACCAGTAATATAAGTAGATGTTGACATTAGTAATCAACCTCTATTTTTAACCATATTTGATTTGCAGGAGGAGAAACAGGAATTATAACAGGAAGATTAAAAACCTCTCCGCCTGGAGTCCCGATAGCAGGAAAAGAAAATAGAGCGTCCGAAATTAGAATTCCTCCTGACATCCAAGGACCAGTCGGCGAATAACCATAATAAAGGGCATCCAGAACGATGGGGCCGCCTATTGAATTAAATACTTTTCCTCCCACATCCACTACATCTTGCCCAGACCTTTGAACTCCTGAATATATTCTCGTTTCTACAACAGCTGAAGAATCGATAGCAACGTCGGCATCCTGTTTATCTATTTTATTATTTCCAGATATAAGAACATCCGCGAAGGAAGGGCTATAGCCTTTGTTCGGGCCAAACAACAAAGCGGCAAATTGTGTAGCATAATTAGGCATAATTATTCCGTATCAACGGAAAGGCCGATCACCTTGTTTATTCCAGCCCCAAGATCAGTTATATGATCCCAGGCAAAAAGATGCTCCATTAAACCATCGTATAAACCAAGACTGCCCGCCCCAGCGACTATTATATCATTAAATCCAGGTCCAGGATCAGCGGCACACCAAGTGGTTGCAAAGCGGCCAAGGCATCCTGCCCATATTTGTGCAGGTTCGGGATATAACGTTCCAGTTCCGGGATCTATTACCTCGGGGGCGCCAAGAGGATCGACAGTAATAGTGAATGCTCCCGCTGCATCTCTCTCTATTCTAATCCTCGTTCCCTCGACTGGATTAAAAGTAGCGGCAGCAGAATAGACAATATTAACATTTTTCCTCATAACATAAGCTTTTATATAGTAAGGAGACGCACCGGTCCTATAAACTTTGAAGCCGTATCCTTCATTTGTTGCGATTTTTACCTGGCCATTTAAAGTATAATCTTCGGTGGCGTCTAATTCAAGGCTGGCTATATCCTGAATAATAAAATCTATCTGAAAAGCTCCGGTCATATAATATTTAGATTTTATAAATACGCCAGACTGATTGCCACCAACCTGAGCAAGAGACCCGAAATGAACGCCTCCTCCGCTTTGAGAAATAGGATATAAAGGAGGGGCAGCCTGATAACCCGGCCCAAAATCCAAAGTATCATAATAGGTATATTGAACAACCTTTTCCCATTTTTCTAAATCAAGGCTTGCCCCACTAAAATCATCCGAAAGATCTGCAATAGCCGAAATTCCCGCAGGTTTACTTATTAAAGATACCTTTCCCTCTGATCCCACTCCTGCCATTTCTGTGCAGACATGATAAGGAGGATTGTCTGGCGTTTCGCTATAATCCCGATATCTTGGATCTATATCAACATCATCATTATTAGATAACTGGGCGACTTCCACGCCTAAGGAAGCATAAGAAGAAGGAATAGAATCGGCAGCTGAAGCTATTTGAGCCCCCGACCCAAGTTCATCATATAAAACTCCGGAATAAGGATATATTGCCTCTGCGCCATCGGAAACCCAATCAAAAGCAGTCTCATTAAACTCGTAACATTCCCATCCGCCAGCGGTTTTATAATTGCAACGAATCAAGAAAACTTTTTCTGTCACTCCCGTATCATCTCTAACCTCAAATATTTTTCCATTAGTTGCTGCTGGGGAGGCTTTCCAGCCCGCAGGAATAACGTCGGGCGTTCCTGAGCCATCCCATTCTGTCGCAGTTCCAAGAACAGTATCCAATAAATAACACCGAGCCATCCAAGTTCCGGCATTGGAGTGATGAACAAGAAGAAATAGCTTATCGTTAAATTTAAACATAGCAACAGAAGTCGCCGTCGCCAAAGCCGATGCGCTTTCTGTCAAAACAAATCCCGAACCTATATTATTAAATACTCCGCCTGAATATAACTTTAAATAAGAAGTTCCTCCAGGAACTATTTGAACGCCATACATATTATTTTCAAATTCGCACATTTTATGAACAACTGTTGAAGCTAGCGTTGAAAAGGAACCGCTAAAAGGATAAGATAATATATAGACGACTGAGGCCAATGGCGAAGACATGAAAATAAGATCTCTGAGCCGCGCCCAATCGTTGAGAGAATTGCTAAAGGCTGTAGCATCTCTTGTATCATTATAGAAAACACTTGGACCGGTTGCACGCCCAGAAGTATTTATTTTTAGAACCAAATCTTTAAAAGCTAGGATATAGGTTGCAAGAGTAGGCAAACCTAATCCCAAATGAGCTTTTGATAATCCGTGATTGTAGGAGGCCCATCCATAAGCAGAAGAAGAGCCCCTTCCTTGTGGAATATAGACATGCCCGCCGTGAACCATCGCCTGCCTGGCACAAGTATCTAAAGCGGCAAAAGCAACATCTTCCTCTATATCAATAGCCGCCGATCCTCCTGCCACTATTTTCAAAAGGCTCCCTGCTCCTGCGGGACTTCTATACGTTCCAACCATAATTGAGTGAGTAAGAGCCATTATCCGCCTCCTGAATACGTTAAATCATCAGTATCCAAAATAGCAATTTCATCGTCAAGAATTTCTACATTCCCACGATAATCAGATGTTCTAAACCTCGCATTATCCCCTATTGACATTGGCGTAGACCCCGCAGTTATAGTAAAAGATATCTCACTATTATCGCTTGTATATACAGCCCCCAAAGTTCCTAACGCCGTCTGAATTCCAGAGATAGAACCACGAACTGAAAACGCCGTTGGAGAAAAGAAGGTAATATACCAGTATTCTTCAACAACTGCCGATCCTACGCTAATATCCCCAAAAATAGCATCTCCGGACCAACTTAAAAGATCGATGTCATCGGTACGAGGAATCAAAGTTATTTCTGTAAGATCTACATAATCAACTCCTTCGACTTCATCTATGACTCTCGAAATATCCGATTCTCTTATTGATTTGCCAAATTCTAAATTATTAACTGCAAAGAAATCGGCAAGAGCCGCCTCGACTGCCGCTTCGACCAAAATACGGAGATAATTAGAAAGTAAGTATATTGTTCCGCCTACTGCAATTCGACCAAAGCCAGGATCAAAAACTCCTGGAACTACTCGAATATCGCACTTCGATTCGAGTTCTGCCTTGACAGCATTCTTTAAAGTAGTAGTAGGAACTCCTCCTCCGGTCGGAATTATATAAACGGCCACATTATAAGTAGAGCCTGGCTCAGTTAACCTTATAGCGTTGGCGTTCCCAACTCCAAAAACGGATTTGGCGCCTGCAATAAAATCAGGAGTAGAAATATATCTATCATTTGCCCTAATAATTTCAGGCCCCCGAACCTTTGCCTCATCCAAATCCATCCTATCAGTTCCGCCAGAAGCCTCGGACGGATTATTCACAGTTATACTTATAGGACTTCCAGAAACATATATTAAATCATTTATTTTCTTAATAGTATTAGCGCCAACTTTTCCTTGCGCCCCGCCTCCTTCTCTGAACTCCGCTTTAACAGTCGCGCCATTAATTGGAATCTTTCCTTGTGCCCCGTCTCCAGTCATTAAGAAAATGGTATCATCCCATTTCCTCCTCCAAATAAAATGAGTATCTGTAGACCCGCTTTCATAAAAAGTCTCTTTAGCTGTCCAGGTAATATCTCCTGCACCTTCATTTATAACCAAAGAAAGCGTTCCATCTATAATTAATTTAGAAATAGTTCTCCATTTCTGGAATTCAGTTCCATCAGAATTTAACAAAACCTCTTCGGTTGTTTTTCCTTCCGTTGCATCTATCTCACCATCCAAAGCAGATATATAAGCATTATCTGCTGTAGTAAATCCAGAAGGAACCACAGAATCAAGTTGAATTTGAGTAGGGCTGACTATTTGAATAATCGTTCTTTGTATTTTGGTCCCAATATCGTCATTAATTTCAACTAATTGGCCAACAGCAAAATTTGTTGAGACACAGGATACCAAATCCGTTCCGTCAGTATCCGCAGTTAATAAAGTATATTTTAAGATAAGGATGCTATCCGTTTCGAAATATATAGGAGAAGAATTAGACAATGTCTGACAAAGCGTTCCTGCCGGGATTTCTACATCATTTTTTAAACTGGCAAGAATAGAAAACTTTAAAGAGATAGTTGCAGGCGTTTTTCCCGGTATATTCCAAAAGAAAAATATCTTCTGTAAACTCTCCCTTTTTATGCATCCATTATCAATATCTGCAAAAGCCTCCTTTCCTGCTCGGTCTATATAATAATGAGCGACAGATAGCGCTTCGCTCATTTCATCTAATAATCCGATTCCTAAATCATTCTCGTTATGGTCGGTCCATTCCGAAGTAATAAATGGAATTCTTTTGACCATATCCGCTTTTATAGCGGCTTCGTCTCGGCTTGTAAAATCTGCAACCATTTTTTTACTCCAGATTTACTCTTACTTCCGCTAAAGTCGGCCTCCCGTTAGATCCAGAATAAAAGGGGAATACTAAACTTCCAGACCTTGGCGAATTAGTAAAATCTATATCGACTCTTACTTCAACCTGGCTTCTATTTGCATTAATAGCAGTATTAATAGATTTCAAAGTCGCTCTCGGCTCTTGAATTATAACATCCTCGATAAATCGAGCAGCAAGTCCAGGACTTTTAGTTAGGACTTCAAAAGATAATTCGAATAAACGGCTGCCAAACGCCCTATTAAATCTCCTGCTTTTTCTCTGGACAAGAACTAACTGTTGTAATCCCTCTATAATATGTCTTTCGTATTTAGACTGTTCAGGCCCATCATGAGAAAAAGAATCCCCTCCGAAACGAAAAGGAAACTTCAGCCCTTTGCCAAGAATTTCTCTATTATAAGCCATTATTAAAATCTTTCAGCATTCCTTCTACTATTGGGGCCCGCCTTCGAACTCGATCCCGCACTTTAACTAACATAAACCTTTTTTTATCCAAATCTGAGATATCCGTTTTATCCATCATTTCAAGAATCTCGTCTCTCCATTCTTCAAGTAACTGTAGAACAGCCCCCGGAATTTTGGCAATTCTTAATTTATCAAGAGCAACCTGAACCCCTTGTAATTTGTCTTTTAAATTGGCTTCCCGTAACTGAATATGCCTAATTCTCTGATTTAATTTCCTAATTCTATCATCCAACTGTTTAAGCAGAAGGGGGGAGGATTCCTCCTCCATCTGCTTTAACAAGCAGATAAACTTAGCGAGTTCTGTTTCTTCCAAGTCCTGTAAATAATTTGTTAATTCCATATTAGATCCCCTTTCTTTCTACTCGCCCTTCACTTTTTGCGTTTCATCTGTTGCAGGAACAAATACAGCTGGAGCAAGCGGTGGGCCGCTTGGACTTCCGACAGTTACCGGATGAGTATGAAAATTATATTTATTTAACCCAAACGATCCGAGTATCAATCCCTGAACGGCAGTTTTTCCAAGTTTTATAGTAGCCGCTTCTATTATCCTCGTTATAGACTTCTCCTCCCAACTCCCTTCCGCCGTCACAAATATTGAACCTAATATATGATTTAATATATCTCCTGCGACAGATTTCCACTCATCCGAATTTACTTTTATAACACATTTTCCATCCGATCTCATTTCAATAAATGTTCCAAGGGGATGATATAACTGGATCCTTTCTTTTCCTGGCGTATTATCAAACTCTATTAAAATCCCACCAGCAAATTTAATCATTTGATTAAAAGGATATTGAGCGGCAAAATTACTGGAAGGTTCGTTCTTAGTTGTTCCTAAAGCAGTTTGAAAACTATCTGTTCCTTTTATACTCTCGACGCCATCATCTTCCCCACGGCTGCGGCTTGGCGCTTCAGTTAATCCGCCAGGAGCTCCATAAAAACAACCCGTCCAAATAGGTCTATCCGGATCTCCGCCTATGAATTCAATCCATACTTTAGAATTTAATGGCGGCAATTTAAATTCGCCAGGATATATATAAGAAGGTTCTGCCCAAGTTGTTGATATAGTATCAAATCCGACCTCTGGAACTATCGCCTTTATTCTTCCTCCGCTTTCAGGATCAGAGATATCTACAACTTTTCCTCTATATTTCCCATAATATTTAGTCATAATTAACCTCATTAATTATCTCAGGCTGTATTTCTTGCCCCGGATTTATTTGTGTTGTCTGATCCCCTTTTGTTACAGAACTCGGAATAGCCCGCAGAGGCCCGACTCTCGATTTAGTTCCTATAAATTCAACTATATATCCTCGAACATCGTCATATATATGTGACGCAGATTCAATATAATAATAGCCGGATAAATGACCCAATCCTTTTAAAGTAATAATCTTCCTGGCAGTTATTTTAGGATTTCCTGTTGCCTTGCCCCAACCAACAACAAAGCGAGAATCGTCCTGTTCCCTTGTTTTAAGAAAGGCATCGACAGAAGGAAAGCTAAACAGGTTTCTAATTCCCTGTTCATATTTTGTCGGCCTTTGTATTAATAACTCCTTTAAAGATTTATAATCTGGATATCTCGCTTTGTCCTGTGTTTCAATTATATCAGGAGTTCCTTTTGATATATTAGTTACCAATTCTCCGCTATCTCTATCGAGGAATGAAGAATGAAATTGAGAGGCCGTTCTTAATAAATTCTTTTCAGGCCAGAATTCAAATAAAGCATTTTTCTCATCATTCCCATAATTTAAAGCTATATTTGTATTTTCGAAACGGATAGGATGAAAATGTAAAGTCCCATCTTCAACATAGAAAAGATATCCGTTCCTATGCGCTAACCTCGCGACTAATTCTAAATCAGTCTCATTTAATTGACTCTCTTGATTTCTCAATTCTAATGTCGGCGTTATATCCGTTATTAATCCATATTCCGCAGCAATAGAAGTAACGATGTCGGAATCCAACATATTAGAAAACTGGTTTCTTTTCTCGCCCTTTTCTTTTAATTTTGAACTTTCATCCAGGCCAATTAAACGAATAATAGGGGCATTCTTTTCAGGGAAGCCGAATTTAGGTTTTTGTAAAATATATCTGCCCATATATTTGAGAGGTCCACCAATCCCCAACCAAATATCTAATATTGCCCTTTCCCGTATTATATTAGAATCTAAAAATGTTTTCTGAGAATTCCAAAGATCAATAACTGCCATATCGCATTTCCAAGGATCTTGAAATAAATTGATTCCAAAGAGCTTGCCTTTAAAGCCAAGGCTCTCTATTAACTGATTATCAATATATATTTTAGCTACAAAGTGTTTCATTAGTTTGCCTGCAAGTCTTCCAGAGAAGGAATATTTATCAACATCCCCGTCTCTATTTCGTCATCAGGATAAAAGAATTCATTTATATCAGCTATAACCCACCATTTCTGAGAATCCGCACAAGCATCGAATGCCAATAAATCGAGCAATTCTGTCCCTTGCGCCTCATGCAAATTAACAGGCCGCCGCATATCTTTTAATTTTAAGGTTCTTCGATCATGTAAAAAAGCAAAAGCAATATCTCCAACTATAACGCGAGTAGCAGATATTCTCTGTTTATTCTCTCCCAACGCATATCGCGAGCCTGCAAAAACTGACATTATGATTCCTCCCCGCTTGTCTCTCTTTCTCTAACTCTAAATACCTTTCTAAAAGTCACACTAACAGTTGCTCGAATTGGAGTAAAAGTTACATCTTGCATTTCTTCAATGCCGTCTATTTTAAGAATAACTGTCCTAATTGCTTCAAATCCTTTTTCAACAAAAATAACTGGAGGTGCCTGTATTAACTGGCCGTCAACCTCACGATATATTGGCTTGGTCTTCTTAAATAGCCACGCCAACTTCCAGGCCGTAGTCTCGCTGAATTTCTTTTCTTTATAAAAACCATAATCAGAGAAAAATAGTGCAAGAGTAAATTCCTCTGCCCCTCTTCCCTTATATTCAAGGGCATCATCCCCATTAATGACCGTTTGATCATTATACTCAACACTTGCCGAGATTGGCCAAGTTGTAGGGTTAAAATCCATTTCTATAAAATCATTTAAATCGGTCTCATCTCTTAAAAGAAGTTTTCTACCAAAATAGAAGCGAGACATATTTAATTCTTTATCTCCCCCCCTTTTTTTGTCAAGACCCCTCCTACCAACGATCGCGTTTTTAATATCTTCAAGTTCTATTCTGTCTTCTGGCATTTTATGCTACGGCAAAGCCATAACCTCGCAAAACTTCAAGATCTGATAGTTCCTTTTGAGTCCTTTTTATTTCCCTGCCATCCAGGAAAATCCTATTTTCAATCGTTATTTTACTCGGCATGCTTCTTCGCCCGCCCGCATCCCCGGCTTTAATCTTATCAAAAACCATTTTTAAATCGGCGGGCTGTAAACCTGTCGGCAGAGGCATAACTAATTCGGAATTTCTCTTCTCAGATAATATAGCTGATGTAGGTTTATTAGTAACTCCGCCATGCTGCATCCCAACAGCCCCGCCGAAAACGAAAGACAAAGCCCCTTTCCCGATTGCCCAACCAAAATTTGCAACCTTTGCCATCCAAGATGCAAATTCTTTTAAGGGAACTAAGCCGTTTTTTACCTTATTAGTTAGCCATGTTATTGCATCAATTGCCTTAGTTACAATAGTTACTAATGGGTTCAAACACGCCCTGACAACAAAGCGAACTATAATCCCAAATACTCGCCATAAACCAAGATTCGTCTTACCTGGCCCAAAAAATGCAATTGACAATTCATCAAACGCCTTCCCTAAAGCATCTATCGCAGGGATAAGAGGTTGGACAGCCGCTTCTATCTCTTGAATAATTATAGTAATAACAGCTCCTAATATCGTCGCCACCTTCGCTATAAAATCAAAAGCAATCCGCAAAGGGAGCATAACGAACTTCATGAGGCCAACAAATAGCTTATGAATAGCTGATCCTCCGCCTTCCAATGAACTAAATATCATGCCAATCGGCTT
>Ga0307376_10000178_pt1 | contig 88710 bp, 75 predicted proteins | sample TR2MG_FD_202536 | JGI IMG/M metagenome (GOLD analysis project Ga0307376, IMG submission 202536) | Soil microbial communities from Risofladan, Vaasa, Finland - TR-2 | ecosystem: Environmental > Terrestrial > Soil > Coastal area > Acid sulfate soil | place: Finland: Risofladan, Vaasa | collected...
TCGTCGAGCTGGAAGACGCCGGCCGAGTTGCTCATCCTGACGTGGATGTGGATGGGTTTTTCCTCGCCGCTCTGGATTTCGATCTGCTCGATCGAGGCGGCGGACAGCGAGTGGATGTTGACGACGCCCGCCTCGAAGGGTATGCGCGATCTTCCCTTGGTCATGTCGAGGGCGTCGGCCACGCGGACGATGCCCGCCTCGAGGGTCATGGGGCGGCCGTCGCTGCGATGCGAGATGATGGCGTGCAGGGTCTCCGAGCGGATGATCGCCCGCTCGGCGGCCGAGTAGAGTCCCTCCAGGAGCTGGTCGATCTTGGGCATGGCGACGAAGAGGCTGAACTGCTCGTGGTCGGCTCTCTGGATGGACATGCCCAGGTCGTGCAGAAGGGCGCCGAGGGTCACGATGACCTCGGCGTCGTCGCTCTTCATCCCGAAATCCGAGACTACGCTCGGCACGACGCCCCGCTCGACGAGAAGCCTGAGCATCCTGAGCGCGATGTTCGAGACAATCTGGAAATGCACGGGCCCGTGATCGGTCATGCCCAGCCGATCCACCGCGTTGACGTTCATGACCTTCCAGAGCGCGTACAGCTCTTCGTCGGCGTTCACTCGCTCGACGACTGTCTTGAGTACGGGGTTGTGCTTGACGGGGAGCCGAATCTCTATGCGCTGTTCCTCTCCGCCCTGGGCCGCGCCGGTCTTGTCCTCGTTCATGGGCCTGTCTCCCTCCCTCCGGGTACGATAGCACGACTCCCCGAGCGTTGACAGCCGGGGTGCTTGCGATAGACTTATGCTATGTCACCTAAAGTAATGGAGGGATCATGCGCACGAAAATCTCCGCGATCGTCCTGGCCTTGGGCTTGTTCTCAGCCGCGGGCGCCTTCGCCGCCGGACCCGCCGGGCTCAGCGCAGTAGGCGTCTACGGCTCGGTCGGCTCGAACGCCGGCGCCCTGAGCGGGGCCACCGGACTCTCCTTCAAGCTCGGCAGCTTCCCCGTGATCGGCCTCACCTATAATTTCTCGAGCAGCATGCTCGGGGCCTCGGTCGACTACTATGTCATCGACGCGCAGGGAATAGCCACTTCGCTCAGTTATTTCCTGGGCGTAGGCGCCTTCATGGGCGTGGGCGGCGGAAGCTTCACCGCGGGACTTCGCGTCCCCGTCGGCCTCCAGTTCTGGCCCGTCAAGAAGCTGGAACTCTTCCTTTCCCCGGTGCTGTCCGTGCCGCTCATTCCGGCGCCCACGGTGGACATAGGCGCCGAATTCGGTCTCCGTGTCCATTTTTAAGCAAAGCCGGGATTCGCTCACGCGGAGCCGCGGAGCCGCAAAAATCTTTGCGGCTTCCACGACTCTGCGTGGACATCTTCGTAAAGCTGTTCCGCGGCTCAGGCGTCTTCGGTTTTCCCTTCTGTGGCCCCGAGTTCCTCCCAGCGCGCGGCCGCCCTTCGCAAGTGCGGAATGACGATGGAGCCGCCGACGATGAGGCCCACGGAACAGGCTTCCTGGAACTCTACGGTGCTCACCCCCTCCTCCTTGCAGCGGATCGTGTGGTAGAGCACGCAATCGTCGCAGCGGAGGACGAGGGAGGCCACGAATCCGAGGAGTTCCTTGGTCTTCGCGCTCAGTGCCCCCTCGCGGTAGGTCTGTCCGTCCAGGCTGAAGAATCGTTTGATCTCCAGGCCAGCCATATCCAGGACCTTCTCGTTGAGAATCTCGCGCTGCGCCTGCCATTGGGCTATGTCGAGATCGAAGAGCTGCTTTTCCTTCATACTGCCGATCCTCCGAAGCGAGACTACACGCTCGCCTGCGCCGATGTCGAGACGCCGCCCTCCTGGCGCGATACAGGTATAGCTGAGCTGGAGCCATTTGTGTGCGGCGGCCCTATGCGAAATATGCGAAAATATATATATTAGACATGAAACTAGACAGTGAAGCAGGTCCAGACGGGCGACCAAAGCGGCGTGCTGGGCAAAGTTTCGAGAACCTTTGGGAGGAGAATCAACGTGGGTGAGAAGCTGGACAAGGAAGCCTTCAAGCAGAAGGTGTTCGATTGGGAGAAGAGCAAGGAGTGGAAGTACCAGGGCGATCTTCCCGCCATCATCGACTTCTACGCCGACTGGTGCGGTCCCTGCAAGATGGTCTCGCCGCTTCTCGACGAGCTCGGCAGCAAGTACGAGGGCAAGATGCGCGTCTACAAGGTCAACACCGACGAAGAGCCCGAGCTTTCGGGCATGTTCGATATCCAGAGCATTCCCACCCTGTTCTTCATCCCCATGGAGGGCGAGCCCCGCTTCGCCATGGGCGCCCTTCCCAAGAAAGAGCTGGAGAAGGCCATCAGCGAGGTGCTCAAGGTCGAGTAGCCCGGTTCACCCGCCCGGTACGGGCGGCCGCGCCGCTCCGAATTTCAGTCCGCCGTCGGGAGCGGATAGGGTATCGCTATCAGCTCCGCTTCGGCCACGGCCTTCGCGATCGCCTCGCGGAGGCCGAGTTTTTCGTAGGCCTCGGTCTCGCGCTCGAGTTTCGCCCGCAGGAGGGGATGCTCGGGCGAGAACACCACGCAGCAGTCTTCGTAGGGCAGGATCGAGATCTCGAAGCTGCCGATTTTCTTCGCCATCGCTATCGTCTCTTCCTTGTCGATGCCGATGAGGGGGCGCAGCACGGGCAGGCTCGTCCGGCTCTGGGTGAAGCGCAGATTCTCCGCGGTCTGGCTCGCCACTTGCCCGAGACTCTCGCCGGTTACGAGGCTGTTGGCCCCGATCCTTTCCGCGAGGAGCCCGGCGGCTTCCATCATGGCCGCCCGCGTCATCACGGTGACCAGGTCGTCCCTGGCCTCCTTCTTGATCTTGAGCTGGGTCTCGGTGAAGGGGATGGTCCATAGCTTGATGCCGCCCGAGAAGCCCGCCACCACCCTCGCCAGCTCGACGACCTTGTCCTTGGCCTCCTGCGAGGTGTAGGGGTAGGCGTGGAAGTAGATGGCCTCGAGCGAGAGGCCGCGCCGGGCCATCATGTAGCCGGCCACCGGCGAGTCGATCCCTCCGGACAGAAGCAGGAGCCCCTTGCCGCCCGAGCCCACGGGCAGTCCGCGCAGCCCGGGACTAGGGTTGCCGTAGACGTAGGCTCTCTCCCTGATCTCGACGTTCACGGTGAACTCAGGCTGATGCAGATCTACCTTCGTCTCCGGAAAAGCCTCGAGGACCCGGGCCCCGATCTCGGCCGAGAGCTCAAAGGAGCCGAGGGCGAAGCTCTTGTCAGATCTCCGCGATTCGGCCTTGAAGCGGCGGCCGCCTTGCCCTACGGCCAGGGCGGCGACCTTGAGCGCCGCGTCGAAGACCGCGTCGACGCTTTTCTCCACCTTGAAGGCGCGCGCGAAACCGTTGACGCCGGGCGTCCGCGACAGCACGAACTCCGCCGCCGCGGCGTGCTCCTCGGGCACGGAAACGAAGTAGCGCCCGGGATAGAGCTCCACCTTGTGCGGGAGGCCTTCGAGCCGCCTGTTGAGCTGGCTCCTCAGCTTGTCCTCGAACTCCTTGCGATTGCCCAGCTTGAGGAGTATTTCGCCTATTTTGACGAGATAGAAAGCGTCCATGGGACTCCTATGGCCTTAAACGGCGATAGAGCGCCGCACTCGTTTCGAGAAAGATGTCTATTTCGGATTCGGTCGTCTCGGGCCCCAGCGAAATCCGCAGGGAGGAGAAGGCCAGGCCCTCGTCGAGGCCCATGGCCGCGAGGACGCGGCGGCCCTTCTTGCGGAGGTTCGAGGAGCAGGCCGAGCCCGTGGAGAGCGCCAGGCCCTCGTCGGAGAGGGCGCGGACGAGCACCTCGCCCGAGAGGCCCGGGAAGGCCGCGCTCAGGATGAAGGGCGAGTAGCGCTCGTCGCCGGCTTTCCTGCCGAGCGGCAGGGGCATGGCTCCCGCGCCCGAGATGAGCCCCTCGATGAGCCGGGCCTCGAGCCCCCGGGCGCGGCGGCGATTTTCCACGAGCGCCGCGACAGCCTGCTCGGCGGCTCGGGAAAAGGCCCAGGCCGACTGGAGGCTTTCGGTGCCGGGGCGTATCCCGCCTTCCTGGCCGCCGCCGACCGCCAGCGGCTCCAGAGCGGCTCGTGTCCACAGGGCGCCGCAAGCCCGCGGCCCGCCCAGCTTGTGCGCGGAGAAGGCGGCCGTGTCGATGCCCAGCTCGGCCGGTCGGAACTCCACCTTGCCCAGGGCCTGGACCGCGTCGACGTGGATGCGCGGCGCCGGCCGTCCCAGGGCTTTCGCGGCGCCGGCCACGGCCACGGCTATGCCGGCCAGGTTCTGCACGGCGCCCGTCTCGTTGTTCACCGCCATGACGGCCACGAGCGCGGTGTCGCGGCCTATCGCCGCCCCTATTTTCTCCGGATCGATCATTCCGTCGGGCTCGGGCTTCACGAAGCTTACCTCGAGCCCGAGCGATTTGAGGAGGAGGGCTTCTTCGTAGACGGCGGCGTGCTCGATCTCGGTCGTGACGATATGCAGGCGCTTGATCGAGCCGTCGCGCCGCGACGAAAGGGCCTGGCGGAGCACGGCCAGGAGGGGCAGGGCGTCGGCCTCGGAGCCGCCGCCCGTGAAGACGACGCGGCCCGTTTTGCCCGTGCCGATCTGCGCGGCAAAGCGACGCCGGGCCTCGTCGAGCTTTTCCTTGGCTTCGTGGCCCAGGCTATGCCTGCTCGAGGGATTGCCGTAGGCCTGGCCCGCGATGCGCGCGGCCTCTTCGAGCAGGGCGAGATCGGGCGGGCTCGTGCTGGCCCAGTCCAGGTAGATCATGACCGAAAGATACTACCGGCCCGGCGGAGGGCGTACAATACCCTTTAGCCGCCTCCGCTCGTCCAGAGTCGCGCAGCGCCGGGAATCGGAGCTAGGCGTCCTTGGAGAAGCGCCTGTCGGGAATGCCCGCGGGAGTCGAGCCCGAGGAAACGAAACCGGGGCTCATGTAGAGGGCGCAATAGCAGTGCCCGAACTCCTCGATGTCCTTCCACGAGTAGACGCAGGGGCAGAGAACCTTCTGGTCGGCCTCGCGGGAGCCTTCGGAGTCCCTGCAGGGGCAGAGGTAGTAGCCGTAGCGGTTCCAGTTCGTCGTGAGTCCCTCGACGAGGCTCTGGGTGAAGTCCTTGTCCGGATTGAGGGCCCAGCCCTGCTTGGCCGCCACCATGGACGCGAAGGTACGGGTCTGATCGATTGTCTTGTCTGCCATGTTCCTTGCAACTCCTCCGTGCCCGGCGCTAGAGGCCGAGGGTCCTCACCCAGTCGGGCTCGATGAAGCCGACGAGATGCTTGTCCGCATCGATGACGGCGAAGGGGAAGGCCACGTCGTCCTTGAATCGATCCTTGAGCGCCTTTTTCGCCTGGGTCTTGGTCTCCAGGGGGATTTGATCCATATAGATATACCGATAGGCAAATCCCTTATCGTTCAGGAAGGCGATGGCGCGTTTGCAGAATCCGCAGGTGGAGAGCGCGTAGACCGTGATGTTGTGGTCATTCCGCTTGCCCGCGATTTCGGTATAAGTGAGCGTCTCCAGCATAGTACCTCCGATTGCCTGTAATATAGCGTTCCTGACCCTTCCGGTAAACATGGGGCCGGCGCTGCCATCCTGCACCGTCGACAAGCTTCGCAACACCGCCTTCGTATTGCCAAGAAGGGCGCATTCCTATAGCATACGATAATGCGCGACCCCGCCCTTATACGGAATTTCTGCATCATCGCCCACATAGACCACGGCAAGTCCACCCTGGCCGACCGCTTCATCGAGAAGGCCAGGGTCATCGACGCCCGCAAGATGCAGGACCAGATGCTCGACAACATGGACATCGAGCGGGAGCGCGGCATCACCATCAAGAGCCAGGCCGTCGCCCTCGAATACGAGGCCAAGGACGGCAAGACCTACACCTTGAATCTGGTCGACACGCCCGGGCATGTCGACTTTTCCTACGAAGTCTCTCGCGCCATCTCCTCCTGCGAGGGCGCGATCCTCCTCATCGACGCCACCCAGGGCGTCGAGGCCCAGACGCTCTCCAACATGTACATGGCCCTGGAGCACGACCTCGAGATCATTCCCGTCATCAATAAGATCGACATGCCGGCGGCCGACCCGGCGGAGATCCGGCGGCAGATCGAGCGCGACCTGGGCCTGGATCCGGATGGAGCCCTGGAGGTCTCGGGGCGCTACGGCACCGGAGTGGACGAGCTCTTCGAGGCCATCGTCGCGCGGATTCCCGCCCCGAAGGGCCTGTCCGCCGATCCGCTGCGCGCGCTCATCTTCGACTCGCACTACGACCCCTACCGGGGCGTGGTGGTGCATCTTCGCGTCTTCGACGGCTCGATAGTGCCCGGCCAGAGGATACGCCTCATGTCCAACGGCGCCGAGCACGAGGTCGAGGAGACCGGTCAATTCCGCATAATCCTGAGCAAGACCGACGGCCTGCCCGCGGGCGCCGTGGGCTACATCGTCGCCGGGATCAAGACCGTCTCGGACGTCAGGGTGGGCGACACCGTGACCTCCGCCGACTCTCCCGCGGCCGAGGCGCTGCCCGGCTTCCGCGAGGTGAAGCCCGTGGTCTTCTCCTCGATCTACCCCATGGACGCCGCGGACTACGACGAGCTCAAGGTGGCGCTCGAGAAGCTCAAGCTCAACGACGCCTCACTCATCTACGAAAAGGACAACTCGGTGGCCCTCGGCTTCGGCTTCCGCTGCGGTTTCCTCGGCCTCCTGCACCTCGAAGTGGTCCAGGAGCGGCTCGAGCGCGAGTACGGCCAGGCCATCATCCTCACCGCCCCGAGCGTGCGCTACAAGCTCAGGCTCACGACCGGCGAAACGGTCTTCGTCGACAATCCCTCGGACTACCCCGATCCCTCCCGGATCGAGGAGGCCGAGGAGCCCTACATCAAGGCCCAGATCATCACGCCCCTGGCCTACATCGGCAACCTCATCACGCTCTGCGTCGGCAAGCGCGGCGTGCAGCGTTCCTTCACGCACCTCGACGAGAAGCGCGTGGAGCTCGTCTTCGAGATGCCGCTCGCCGAGGTGCTCTTCGACTTCTACGACAAGCTCAAGTCCACGAGCCGCGGCTACGCGAGCTTCGACTACGATATCGAGGACTACAAGCCGACCAAGCTCGCCAAGCTCGATATCCTCATCAACTCCAAACCCGTCGACGCCTTCTCCCAGCTCGTGTACGAACCCAGCTCCTACGATCGGGCCAAGATGGTCTGCGAGCGGCTCTCCAACGCCATCCCCCGCCAGCAATTCAAGATTCCCATCCAGGGATCGATAGGAGCCAAGATCATCGCGCGCGAGACGATCAACCCCTTGCGCAAGGACGTCCTGGCCAAGTGCTACGGCGGCGACATCTCGCGCAAGCGCAAGCTCCTGGAAAAGCAGAAGGAAGGCAAGAAGCGCCTGAAGATGGTCGGCGACGTGGAGCTGCCGCAGGAGGCCTTCCTGGCCGTGCTGCGCACGAACGAGGACGACGGGAATAGAAGCTGAGTCCGGCTATTCGGCGCCTCGCGCCGTGCGGGCGGGAGGCCGGAATAGCTCGACGCTCCCGCCTCAGGAACCGCCTTCCCGAAGCCTCGCCGAGGCGGTGTCCATGCGCCAGATCCAGAACTCGATCTCGGGCAGAAGGCGGTTGAGAACGTCCTGCGGCAGCTCCATCACGCGATCCGCGTCGGGGAAGCTCCAGTATAGATAGTCGACCTCGCCGAGCCGGGCGGCGAAGCGCTCCGGGCTCATCTTTTCCCGTCCCTTCATCGCCTCGCGAAGCTCTTCGAGCCTGCCGCGTTCAGCCGCGAGGAATTCGGCCAGGGCCGCCGCGAGCCCGCCGCCCTCCGGCTCAGGCCCGGGCTCCGTCCTTTGCCCCTCGCCGGGTTTCGCGCCGTAGGCTGCCGAGCCGTCGGCTGTCGTGTCGCCGGAGCTCGTATCGTCGGCCGCTCTGCCGCCCGCGGCGAGCCGCGCCGAGTCGAGAAGGGCCGCGGCCTCTTGCAGCCCGAGGGGCGCGGCGCCGATCGAGGGGCCGCGCCCTCTGATGTCGTAGAGCGCGGCCTCCCCGGGGCTGCGGGCCTCGGCGCCGAGCGCGCCCGAGAGCAGCTCGGCGTAGGAGAGGAGCACGGGGTCGGAGAGAAGCCTGCGGCCGTCGGGCAGGGGAGGGCAGGGTGCCTCCAGGTTCCTGGGCCGGAAGGAAACCTCGTACTGTCCGTTCCAGCGCCTGGTCCTCGCGAGATGCCGCTCTTCGGCGAGGAGGGCGGGCGTGCCTCGCGCGTGGGTCTTGCCCGGTTCGAAGCTGAAATCGAGGCCGGTCGCCAGGACCGGACCCCGCGCGAGCTTCCGTGCCAGCTGCACGGCATGGACGCCGACCGAGCCCAGGGGTGGCATGGCCAGATAGGGAATCCCTGACGAGTCGAGCTCCGCGGCCAGGCGCCGCAGGAAAGGGCTCTCGGTGAAGGAGACGAAGCTCAGGTGCTTGGGGCCGCGCAGGGCGCGGAAGGTGGCCGGGTGCGAGCTCAAGTCGGCGATCGTGCGCTGGGCCTTCGCGCCGAGGGGCGTGAAGTCGGCCAGGTTGTGCGCCTGAGCTTCGAGGCAGACCAGCAGGTCCGGCTCGATCCCCGCGGCGAGTAGGCTGCCCAAGGCAGTGTCGCAGGCCACGACCGACAGATCCGCCCGCCGCGCCGAGATGAAGGGCAGGGCATCCTCGAGCGAGGGCCCGGCTCCGCACACGACTGCCGCCCCGGGAAAGCGGGGCGGGGCCTCCAGGGCCAGGGAGGGCAGCTCCGCCAGGTTGGCGAAGACATTGCGCGCCCAGAGGCGGCCCATCACCATGAGGGAGGCGCGGTTGCGCCATCCGCTTGCGATTTCGGAGGATATCAGGGCGGCCATCCGTCCGTAGAGTCCGGAGTAGAGGGCTTCGCCGCCGGAAAGCGCGAGGCTGCTCGCCGCGCGGAACTGTCCCAGCTTCCGGACGCGGCGGAGAACCTCCTCGGGCGAGTCGCTCTCGAGAAAGCTCACTCGTTCCGAAGCCGAGATCGCCGGGGGCATGGACTCGCGGGAAAGCCGAGCCAGGGCTGGATCGGCCTCTATGCAGAGCACGGCCGAGCCGGGTCCCATAGTCTCGACGAGTTCGGCGATGCCGTACCAGAGCAGGGGAGAAAAGACGAGGTGCAGCCGCCTAGGGCCGCGATCGCAGGCGGCGGCGCTGCGCTTAGGCAGGCGGGAGGGATCGCGCTCGGAATAGAGGAGGCGTCCGCGATGACGGACGCAAAGGCCCCCCGGCGTCGCAAAGACGAGGGGGGCCTCCGCTTCGGACACGATGCCTTTAGCTGCCGCTGGCGCCGGTGGTCGGTGTCTTGGGCTGGAAGTACTTGAAGAACACGGGAGCGAAGTTGTCCTTCAGCTTGGGGCTCTGCAGGAACATGTTGGCTATATCCGTGGTGAGCTTCTGCCGGTAGAAGTAGGGATAGTAGAGGTCTATGCTGCCCGCGGCGTCCAGGGAAGTGCCGGCCTCCTTGATCTTCATGACGATGACGTTGTCGCCCAGGACGATGGGCTCGGAGACGGAGCCGGGGGCCAGGGAGAAGGCGTCGAGGAGGAACTTGTCATTCGTGGAGGCTCCTCCCAGCTCGCTGGCGTCGCTGGCGTTCACCGAGTTGAAAAGGGGCACTTTCTGGCCGTAGATGGTCAACTGAAGGTCGCCGTAGTTGAGGGGGAAGGGACCGTCGGTCTTCACTTTCAGCCCCTGGCGCCTGCAGGCCGCCTCGAAGGAGGCGCCCGGCGCGCTGGAGAGCGGCTTGGCCTTCGCCACCACCCAATTCTCGATAGTGCCCTTTTCGAAGCGGTTCATGTAGTCGCGGACGTCCTTGACGAGGACGGGGTCGCTGAAGTTGGGCGCCAGGGCGTCGTCATCGGCCTGGAAAAAGGCGTAGCCGCCGGTGGCGGTCTTGAGCACGGGAGAGAGCTCGCCCTTCTTCAGCGAGGCGAGTTTTTCGGCCGCCGCCTTGTCGCTGAGATCGGAGGTTATTTCGCTGAAGTACATCGGGCCCATGACGCCGCCCTTGGAGGCGTACTGGTCCTTGGACCGATCCTTGGCCGCCTGGTCGAAGGCGACGGTCTTGTTCTGGATCTGCTTGAGCAGGGCTTCGGCGTCGGCCTGGCTGCCGTCGAGCGTGATCCGCGACAGGGAAAGCCGGCGGAAAAGGCCGGAGTTGGCGGCGCCCCAGGCGGCGACCTCGGTGTCGGGATAGGAGGAGAGCGGCACGGCGACGTACTCGATGGTCCGGGTATCCTTGGCCATGGAGGCGATAAAGGCCGTTTCCTTCGAGCTCGGCGCGAGCGTGAGGGCGCTGTTGTAGTATTCCTGGGTCAGAAGGTCGTCACGGATCTGGTTGCGGATGTCGAGCTTTTCGGAAAGGCTGGCGGAGTCGTACCGCTGCATCGAGAACTTGCCGTTCTCCTGGAAGGCGGGATACTCGGCCATCTTCTGGTCGAGGAGCTTGCCGCTGATGCTGATTCCGGCCTTCTGGACCGCGTCGAGTATCGCCATGTGCACGACGGTCCTCTCGAAGGCCCCGCGGTAGACCTGGTACGCGTAGAACTGGTAGTTCGACTCGTTCAGGCCCTGCTTATGGAGCTGGTCGTTGATATCCTGCACCTGCGAGGCGAAGTAGGTGCCCTGACCGTAGACGATGCCCTTGCCGGCGTAGCTTCCGAAGTCCAGGGCGTGCCCGCCGCCCATGCCGCCCGTGACGCCGCCGAGCGGAAGAACGATCACGAAGGCGACGATCAAGAGGCCGAGGACGACGATGGTGCCGATGTAGGCGAAACGATTCTTGCCCGTTTTTTTGGACTGGTCGAAGGACTCAGTTTTTACGGGGCGTCCCGCGGGTGTTTTGGGTGTCTGGGATGCCATGGCTTCCTTCCGTTAAGACACGATGATGCAAAGAATTGCCGGTAGTATACACGATAGTGCCGGGATTGGCAAGCCGGACGCGGGCCCGATACTCCCGGCTTTTCGATTCAGGCGAAGGCGAAACCGTTTTTCTGCGCCCGCTTTATGCCGTACATGGCCTTGTCCGCCGCGCCGACGATCGTCTCGATGTCGCTCCCGTCGTCGGGGAAGACGGCTATGCCCATCGACAGGCTGATGTGGCACTCCTCGCCGTCGATGCCGAAGGGCCGCACGCAGCCTTCGAGTATCTTGGCGGCGGTGCGCTTGATCTGGCTGCGATCGGAAACGTTGGCCAGCACGGCGATGAACTCGTCGCCGCCGACGCGGGCCACGGTGTCCGACGAGCGCAGGAGGGCGCGCAGCCTGTCGGCCATGAGCACCAGGGTCTTGTCCCCCGCGAAGTGACCGAATCGGTCGTTGATGGGCTTGAAGTCGTCGAGATCGATGTAGATGACTCCGACCTTGGAGTTGGTGCGGGCCGAGATGTCGAAGGTCTTCTGGAGCAGCTCGAAGAGGAGCCGCCGGTTCGGCAGCCCGGTCAGGAGGTCGTGGTTCGCGAAATGGGCGATCTCCAGGGCGTTCTTCTCGAGACGCTCCTTTTCGCCCCGCATGCTGCGGTTCATCTCCTCGAGCCTGTCGTGGATGATGCTGTTCTCCAGGGCTATCGCGAGATAGGGCGCGAGGGCTTCGAGCAGGCCGAGCTGCTTGGTCGAATAGGCGTTTTTTTCGTAGCTTTGCACGGTCAGGACGCCGATGACCCTGTCTTCGATATTGAGGGGAAGGAATATGATGGACTGCGAGGGCCTGCCTATCGTGCTCCTCTTGGAGATATAGTTCGAATATTCCCGCTCCCCGTCGTTGATGTAGATCGTGTTGCGGTTCAGGATGCACCAGGCGCCGAGGCTGCTGTCCGGATCGGCTTTGCGCTCAGTCAGGTGAGCCCGGTGGTCCCCTTCGAAATAGGCCCGCCATTCGATGCTGCGCTCCTCCTCGTGGTAGAAGGCGATGCCGAAGACCATCGTGTCGAGATAGGCCGACAGCGAACCGCGGAGCGTCGAACAGATGGTGTCGAAGTCGAGGCTGGAGGTTATGCGCCGGCCCATCTGGGCTATGGCCAGGATCTGCCGGTTCGCATCCGACAGTTCGTCGGTCTTTTCCTTGAGCTCGATGTTCCTGAGCCGGTAGATCTCGGCTTCGTTCCGGCTCTTCTCGACCTCGTACTGCACCGTGATGTTCTTGATCTTCCTGCCCGTGTCCTCGTTGAGGACCTCGTGCTCGTAGCGGGCGAAGCGTCGGTAGTAGTCGAGGGCCTCCTCGAAGCGGCCGAGCAGCTCGTAGGCCTCGGAAAGGCGCTCGTAGGCGGCGTGCATGAGCGGCTTCGAGCCCAGGCGCTCGGCTCCGGCGAGAGCTGTGCGGTAATGTCCGAGGGCCCGGTCGATCTCCTTGGACCGGAGGTAGATCGAGCCCAGGTCCAGGAGAATGGCCGTGTGCTGCTTGTCGTTGCTGGCCTGCTCGCTGAGGTCGAGCGCTTCGAGGTAGTAGCGCTCCGCGCGATCGTACAGGCCCGAGTCCTGGACGATGCGGCCGAGGCTGTGGAGGCACTGCGCCTCGATGAGCCGCTCGCCCGTCGAGCGGGCGAGCGCGAGGGCCTTCTCGGTGAAGTCTTCCGCGAGAGTCCAGTTCTCCATGCGGTAGAAGGCCGTGCCGATGTTGAGCAGGATGTTGGAAATCAGCTCGATGTTGTGCTCGTCGGGCACGATCTCGTAGGCGTGGAGAAAATAGTCGAGCGCTTCCTTGAGGTCGCCGAGCTCGAGGGATATCTCCCCGATATTGCTCAAGGTGACCGCCTCGCGCCCCGCATCGCCGCGGAGGCGAGCCTTCTCAAGACTCTGGGTGTAGTAGTCCACGGCGCGCTCGTAGCGGGCCATGCCGTGGTAGACGGCGCCGAGAGCGTTGAGCGCCTTGATCTTGCCTTCGTCCGCGCCGAGCGCGGTGTAGTCGTCGAGAGCCCGCTGGATGGTCTCGATCGCCTCGCCGTACCGCGTGAGGAAATACTCGCACCAGCCCACGTTGAGCGAGGCCTCGGCCCTGCCCGCGCGGTAGTCGGCCTCCTCCGCCTCCGCGAGCGCCGTCTCGGCCATGGACAGGGCCTCTTCGGGCGCGTTCAGCATGATCTCCCAGGAACGGCGGTTGAGTTCGTCGATCCTCGCGTAGGCCGGGCTCACGGCCTGCCTCCGGCGGAGATATCCGGAGCCGGGAGCTCCGCGAGCGCCTCGTCTCGCCCGCCGCGAAGCGTCCAGCGCCCGCGCGAGGCCGTCTCGAAGGGCGTGAAATTGGCCTTGTAGTCCATCTTGGCCGCGCCGGGAACCCAGAAGCCGAGGTAGTAGTAGCGCTTGCCCAGCTCCGCGGCGAGCCGGGTTTCGCGGAGCACCGACCAGGTGCCCAGGCTGCGGCGGGCGGCCTCCGGATCGAAGGCGAAGTAGACCGAGGAGAGGCCGTCCGGCAGGATATCCACGTAGCCTGTGGCGAGAAGCCTGCCTCCCGAATCCCTATACTCGGCCACAGCCGTCGTGTCGAAGGGCCCTGCGAGGAGGAAGGAGGAGTAGGAGGCCCTGGCTTCGTCGCTCGGCTCGCCGCGCTCGCCGTGCTGGAACCGGAGGTAGCGGCGATACAGGTCATAACGCTCCTCGCTGAAGGTCGGCGGGAGCAGCTCTAGAGCGAGGTCGGCATTGAGGCGCAGCAGGCGGCGCTGGGACCTGGAAGGCTCGAAGCTGCGCACATCGAGCCTGAGCGGCGTGCAGGACTCGCAACCCGGACAGAGGCTGCGGTAGAACGAATGGCCCGAGCGCCGCCACCCGGAGGCGAGCAGGGACTCGTAGACGGCGGGATCGAACTCGGGGGCGGAGAATTCCTCGACCCTCCAGACTCTGCCCTCGAGGTAGGGGCAAGGCCCGTACTCCATCTCCCGTACGATGACTCGCATACGAGCCTAGAAGTCCAGGTTTTCGAGTGCGCTATCCTTCGCGTAATCGTCCGGGTGTTCGGTATTGAGATATTCGAGCGCTTCCTGCGCCACGCTCTGCGCGTGCTCGTACCAGATCGTGTACAGCTCTCCGTCCACCACGCCGGGGTAGGGAGCCCCCTCCATGTCGCTTATGAGCTGACGCAACAGGGTTATGCCGCGTTCGTCCATGCGTGCTCCTTACAGGGAAAGTTCCACGACGCGGGTTCCGCTCCGCTCGCGCCGCATCAATTCTACATCCTCGGACCGGGAAATCAAGACCGAACTGCCTTCTTCGAGCGCGGCGGCAAGCCTCTCGGCCGCGGCGGCCAGGTCGACGCCCCGGGTGGCGAGGAGTTCCCCGCGCTTGCGCGAGCGAAGCTCGTCGGTGATGCCGTAGAGTTCCCGCTTGAAATCGGTGACGATCTTCTCTTCGGGGAGGAGGGGCCGCAGGTCGCGGCCCACGGCGCCGATGATGGCCTGTTCGGTCTCCGCCTCCCCTATCCCCAGGGCCGCGGTTTTCAGCGCCTGGCCGAAGACCCCGAAGGAGGCGAAGGGGCTGGGATCCCTGTAGGAGGAGAAGCCCGCGGCGCGCTCCAGCCCGTCGATCGAGCAGAAGGCGCCGTAGGCGCCTCTGCGCACGCGGATCTCCTCCCACAAGGCTCCCGTGGTGAGCAGATGGGCCAGCACGGTCTCGTGGGCGTGCCAAGCCGTGCCCAGGCTCGAAGCGGCGCAGGCCGCGGCCGAAAAGCCCACCTGAGCCGAGAGGGTGTAGGCTTCTCGGCGCTCGGGCGGATCCAGCTTCGGCGGCTCGGGCAGGGAAGGTCCGGCGCCCTCGTGGAATAGCCCGGGCGCCGAGAAGGCGCGCTCGAGGCTGTGCACGAGTCCTTCGATCCTCTCCTCGTCCGCGCCGAGATTCAGGCGCAGGCCCTTCGTTCGGAAGAGCCGCGCGGCTATGGAGCCCAGCGAGGCGGCCAGGAGCTCCGGAGGGCTGTCCTTGAGCCCCACGAGAAACTCGAGCTGGCTCGGGCCTCTCCAGAGCTCCTCGGCCGCGAGCGCGTCGCTGAGGTAGGCCCCCGCCCGGGCCTGGGCGAAGGCGTGTCCGGCGGGCACGATGGCCGAAACCACGTCGTTCCGGAGCTCGGCGTACAGATCGGCGACGCGGGCCGTATCGCCGTAGTCGGCGCCGCCTATGAGCGAGAGGGCGAGGTCGAGGGCCTCGGGGAACTTCTCGGCCAGGGCCTTGAGCCTGAAGACGAGGAAGGCCCGGGTTCCCTCTCGTCCCCGCCGCGCTTCTTCCGGAGCCGGCGTGGAGGCCTCGAGCGAGGCGCCGAAGCCGCCAGCCTTCCTCGCCAGAAGTTCGGCGACCTTGTCGTAGGGAGTGCCGGGCAGCCCGGCCCCGGCGACGAAGCGGGTCAGGAAGGGAAGCCAGAGATAGAGGGGGCGCGGCAGTTCCCCGAGGGGGAAAGCCATGTCGAGATAGACGATGCCGTTGGTGAACAGCGGGTGGAGGCTCGCGTCGAGGCCGGCTATGCGGGCCTTTTTTCGGGGGATTCTCTCGATCTCGCGCGGGAGATCGCGCAAGGCGAGCGCCGGCAGGGTAGCGATCGCCTTCTCGTCGTCCTTGGCGTCCTGCGCGGCCGCGAGGACGCCGGCCTGATCGCGCAGGGCCGAGCGCTCGGCCTCGCTCAGGGCGGCCGCCCTCTTTTCCAGGGCGGCGTCGCGCTCGGCGCGGCGGCGCTCCAAAAGCCCCGCGTCGGGGTAGACCGTGACGGTGCTCCGGTGGCCGTTGCGCAGGAGAACGCGCTCGGCGAGGCGCTCGAGGTAGCGCGGCTCCGCGGCCATGCGCGACCTGAGCTCCGCAAGCGGCTCTTCGAAGGACAGGGTGGCCTCGGGCGGCGAGCCGTGGAGCCAGCCTCGGATCGCGCGGTTGAAGAGCCTGAGACCGTAGGCTCCCGAGCCGCGCCTGATCTCGCGGTTGGCGAAGGCTATGGAATGGAAGGCGGCGTCGAGCGACTCGGGCGAGAAGCCTTCTTCGAGGCGGGCGGACAGCGTGTCCAGTATCAGCGACTCGATCTTCCCCTCGTCGCCCCGGTGCGCGCCGCGCAAGCCGGCCGAGAAGATGATCTGGCGGAAACCCGTGTCCAGGCCGCATTGAGGCGAGAGGTCCTCGCCCAGGCCGGAATCGCGCAGGGCCTTGGCCAGGGGCGAGCCGTCGTGTCCCAGCAGCAGCTCGGCGAGGACTTCCATGGCCAGGGCGTCGGCGCCGTCGGTGACGGGAATGGTCAGCCAGTTGACGATCACCGAGGTCGCCGCGTCCGAGCCCTGGGCGAGGGGGCTGGGCACTTCCACCCTTCTGGGCAGGTCGTGGAGTTCCTGCAGGGGAATGTCGCTCTCGACCTTCCGGGCCTCGAAGCGGCCGAGGAAGCGCTCGTCGAGATACTGCAGCTGGCGGGCGGTGTCGAGATTGCCGTAGAGATAGATGCGGCAGTTGGAGGGATGGTAGTGGGCGGCCCAGAAATCCCGGAAGGCGGCATAGTCCAGGCCGGGAATGACGTCGGGGTCGCCGCCCGAGTCGAAGGAGTAGGGGTGGCCGGGAGAGAAAAGGCTCGTCGATGAGGCCGTGCCGGCCAGAGACTCCGCCGAGGAGTAGTCGCCGCGCATTTCGTTGTAGACGACCCCTTTGATGTCGAGCTTGCCTTCGTCGTCCAGCTCGAGGTGGTGCGCCTCCTGGAGGAAGGTCTCCTCGCTGAGGCGGGGAAAGAACACCGCGTCGCCGTACACGTCCATGAGGTTGAAGTAGTCGGCCTCGACCGCGCTCGCCGCCGGATAGACGGTCTTGTCGGGGTAGGTGAACGCGTTCATGAAGCTGGCCAGGCTGCGGCGGATCATGGCCAGGAAGGGGTCCTTGACGGGATAGCGCTCCGAGCCGCAGAGCACCGAGTGTTCGACTATGTGCGCCGCGCCGGCGGCGTCGCGGGGGGCGGTGCGGAAGGCGAAGGCGAACACGTTCTCCTTGTCGTCCGCCTCCAGGCGGTACAGCTCGCAGCCCGTCGCGCGGTGGCGGAAGAGCGTGCCGCGGGCGCGGTACTCGGGAATGTCCCGTTCGGAGATCGTTTCGTATGCCGGGTGGATGGGAGTCATAAGGTAAGAAGATGTCGTGGATGAGCCGCGCGGTCAAGTGCGCGGCCGGCTTCAGGGCCGGAGGGCCTCCTGGCGGGAGTTCCGCGAGCCGGCTATAGTGGCGGCATGAGCATCACCACCAAAACGGGCGACGAGGGGCTGACCAGCCTCTGGTCGGGCGAGCGGGTCTGGAAAGACGATCTGCGGGTCGAGGCCTACGGCAGCGTGGACGAGCTGGACTCGATTCTCGCCCTGGCGCGCCATGCGATCACCCAGGCCGAGGTGCTCGCCGCCGTCGATCGCGTGCAGCTCGACCTGCACCGCCTGGCGGGCGAGCTGGCTTCGCGGGGACGGAGCTTCGATCGGCCTATAGAGGCCGCCGACGAGGAGCGCCTCGGCCGGGAGATCCGCGAGCTCGAGGCGCGCATCCCGCTCAAAGGTTTCGTCGTGCCGGGCATGACCGAGGCCTCGGCCCGCCTCGACCTGGCGCGGACGGTGGCGCGCCGCGCCGAGCGGCGGGTCGTGGCGCTCGCGCGCGGCGCCGAGATTTCCTTGCCGCTGCGGCGTTACCTCAACCGCCTCTCCGACCTGCTTTTCATGCTCGCGCGAGCCGAGGAAGCGGCAGCCGGCGCCATCCGCTTCGTCTAGCTCACCAGGTCGTCGTCGCCCTCGAGCGCGATGTCGCCGTCTTCCCAGGCGCGCTTCAAGTAGGAGAGGAACTCGGCCGCGGCTTCCACCGCGTCTTCGCGGCGCACGGCTCCGAGGATGGAATACTCGTCGACGATCATCGTCCTGCGGTTCGACGAGACGTTGCGGAGGACTTTTTCCTTGAAGTCCTCGTCCCGCCCCTTCAGGAAAAGCGCAATATCCCTGTCCTGGAAGTCGCGCAGCGCCTTCTGGAGCTCCTTGTCGGGCACGCGGAGCACGTCGTCGAGCGTGAAGAGCCGCTCTCGCACGTTGCGCGAAAGCTCGGGATTCTCGTCGGCCAGGGCGTCGAGCACGCGTTCCTCGAGCCGCGGATCTACGTGCCGCAGGATCCCGGCCAGGGCGGCCTCGCCGTCCACTTCCTCGGTCGAGACCGTGCCGATGTGCCTGATGCGCTCCTTGAGGCCCGCTTCCACGCGCAGCAGGATCTCGGGATTCACCTTGTCCAGCCGCGCGACGCGCTTGACCACCTCGATCCTGAGCTCCTCGGGCAGGCGTTCGATGAGGCCCGAGGCTCGTTTGGGCTCGATGTAGGGCAGGATGACGGCGAGCACCTGGGGCGACTCGTCCTTCAGTATGAGGTGGAGGTCCTTGGGCTCGAAATCGTTGAGGAAGCGGAAGGGGCGCAGCGAACCGGGGGAGGCCTTTCGCAGGAGGCTGCGTGCCCGTTCGGGGCCGAAGGCGGCGGTGAGCATCTTTTCGGCCGTCTCCGGCCCGCCTTCCACCGACCAGCCCTTGGTGCGCACCAGCCAGCCGAACTCGGCGAGGATTTCGTTGGCTTCGATGGCGTCGAGGTCCTTGACCTTGAGGATCTCGCGCGATACCGCCTCGACTTCGTCGGGACCGAGGTGGGAAATGACTTTCGAGGCTTCTTCGGTTCCCAGGAGCAGGAGAAATTTGGCCGCCCGCGCCACGCCCGGCTCGGTTCCGGTCTTGAGCAAAGCCTCGGCGGAGCGCTCGGCCGCCGATAGCGCGTCGCCGAGGGCCAGCGGCCGGGCTGCCGGGCCGCGCGAAGCCGGATTGGCAGCCGTCCCTCGTCTGGCGCCTCCGGCCGCTTCGGGCTTTTTATCGCGGCCCGCGGCCCCGCCGCGGCCCGCACCGCCGCCGCGGGCCGCGGCGCCGCGTTTCATGAAGGAGGCCGGGTCGTCCACCGTCGGGGGCGTGATGGGGCGTCGGTTCGCCTCATTCCGCGGCGCATCGCCGCGCCCGCCCTTGCGATCGGCTCGCGGAGGCTCATCCGCGCCCGGAGCGCCGCCTGGGCCCGCGCCCGGTTTCTTGTAGGCCTTGTCGACTCGGTCTTTCATGCTCATGGGAACCTATCCTAATCTCCGCTCGCTCGAACGGTCAATGAGAAGCCGCGCGGCGCCGGGCCCATTCGCTGCGCCGCTCGTATTCGCCCGTCATGATTTCCGCGAGGGGCAGAGGGCGCGATAGGCGCGGAGGAAGGGGCCGGCCTTCGAGGTCGCCGATCGAAAGTCCCCCGTCGCCGACGATCCGGGCGAGAACGATCTCGCCGTCCTCCTCCCCGAGCAGGGGAATGAGGCTGTCGAGCGCGGCGCGGGCGTCTACGGCGGCTTCTTCCACCACCTGGGCGTAGGTCGAGCTCTCGCGGCGTCCGTCCCCCGCAGGATGCTCCCAGCCCTCGGAGCCGAGCGAGGCGAGCTCGAGCCCCTCCGGTATCCTGTCCGGATAGACGAGGGAGACGCTCCGCGGCCCGATCCCGTCGTCGAGATGGGAGAACCAGTCCTCGTTGCCGGGAAGCATGGCGGTCCTCTTCGGATTGGTGAGGCGCATGAAGTGCCGCGCGTCCTCGAGCGCGTTCGCGATCCGGCTTTCGAGGAGGCTGTCCTGTCCCGTGGCGCGCGGAAAGGCGGCTCGGAGTCCGGCGGCCCAGAGGGCCACCAGCTCTCGGTCCGAATCCTGCCGCGGCTCCGGGCCGCACACGAGGCTTTCCATGTCGAACTGGGCCGGCTCCATGCCTCGCCACTGCGAAAGGAGGCTCTCGTCGAGCAGGCGCTCCAGGAAAGGATGGCAGGATCGATACCGTTCCGAGCCCGGCTTCGCGGGATCGGCCCAGCCCGAATAGAAGACGATGAAAGGATGCGTACGTCGGTCGACGGCGGCGTGGGTGGCCAGACCCAGGAGGTAGGCGCCGGCCACCGTCGCGGGAAGGCGGCGCTCCCGCGGCAGGGCCCGGACCGCGGCCTCGAGCAGGGTTCCGTAGCCGTGCCGATGGGCCAGCGCGCCGTACTGGAGAGCCGAAGGCTTGGTGCGCTGGTTGTGGTAGAAAATGTCCGGGCCCTGACAGCCAAGCCGGAACCATCGACCGCGCTCACGCAGCACCGAGTCGCAGACTTCCCGGGAGGAAGCTTCGAGCGCCTTTTCGCCCGCGAGAATATGGGTGATCTGACCGGCCATCGGAGACACTATACTTCGAAGACCATGAATGGGGAAAGACATCGCGGAAACATCATTTACCTGCGGCTCCTCTTGTTGGTATAGTTATACGGTAAGGAGCGCTGGCATGAGACTGTACAGTCGTGGGCAAGTGATTCTCGTCGGCCTCGGGGGCGTCGTCCTCTCGCTCGTCCTCGTCTTCGCCCTGGGCATGCTCAGGCTGCCGTGGCATGGCTCTCCGGCCGTCGACGCGACGACCGTCTCGACGACCGCGCCGGCCTTCGATGCCGGTTCGGTCTCTTCGGCGCCGCGGGCGCGCCTGGTCGACTCGGCCCTGCCCGAGTACACGACGGACGAGCTCGAGAACATCGACGTGTACCAGCGTCTCAACGAGGGCGTCGTCAACATCACCACCGAGATCGTGGCCATCAACTGGTTCTACGAGCCCGTGCCCCAGGAAGGCGGCTCGGGCTCGGGTTCGATCATAGATTCGCGCGGCTACGTGCTCACCAACAACCACGTCGTGAAGGACGCCACCAAGATCTACGTCAATCTGGCCGACGGAGGCCGCTACCTGGCCCACGTCGTGGGCGTCGATCCGGAGAACGACCTCGCCGTCATCAAGTTCGACCCGCCCAGGAACGTCCACCTCACGGTCATCCCCTTCGGCGACTCGTCGCGGCTCAAGGTCGGGCAGAAGGTGCTCGCCATCGGCAACCCCTTCGGCCTCGAGCGCACGCTCACCCAGGGCATCGTGTCGGGCATCGGTCGCCCCGTCACCGAGTCGAGCGATTCCGGTACCAGCGTCCTCATCCGCGACATGATCCAGACCGACGCCTCGATCAATCCGGGCAATTCGGGCGGCCCCCTCCTGGACGCGCACGGCGAGATGATCGGCGTCAACACCATGATCTACAGTCCCTCGGGCGGTTCCGTGGGCATCGGCTTCGCCGTGCCGGTCGACACGGCCAAGCGCGTCGTGCCCGACCTCATCCGCATGGGCAAGGTGCGGCGCGGCTGGATCCAGGTCGACTCGGTCCAGCTCTTCCCCGAGCTCATCGACTTCATGAAGCAGAACGGCTACGCGGTGCCGGTCAGCTCCGGCCTCCTGGTCTCGCGCGTCACTCGCGGCGGGAACGCCGACCAGGCGGGCATCCGCGGAGGCGAGACTCCGGTGCGCTACGGGCGCTCGAGCTTCAACGTGGGCGGCGACATCATCGTCTCCGTCAACGGCATGAAGACGACGACCATCACCGATCTCTACTCGGCTCTGGAGAACACCAAGCCGGGCGAACGGATCCCGGTGGAATTCTACCGCGGCGACAAGCGCCTGAGCGTCGACATCGTGCTCTCGGACCGAGCCAAGGCCGGCGTCGTCGAGTGAGCCCGGCCGGAACAGCGCAGGTCGCCCCTGGCGACCCCATACAATCGATTTCCTCTCGCTCCTCCGGCTGGTCCACCTTTGCCGCATCTGTCGAGGTCGGAACGTGAAACCCTTTAGAGTGGTCGCCCCCTATGGACCAGCCGGGGATCAAGAGCAGGCCATTTCCGCCCTCGTCTCCGGCCTGCGTTCGGGCATGCGCTGGCAGACGCTGAAGGGTGTCACCGGCTCGGGCAAGACCTTCACCATGGCCAAGGTCATCGAGGGCCTGCAGACGCCGGCCCTCGTGATCTCGCACAACAAGACCCTCTCGGCCCAGCTCTACCGCGAGTTCAAGAGTTTCTTCCCCGACAACGCGGTCGAATACTTCGTGTCCTACTACGATTACTACCAGCCCGAGGCCTATGTCCCGTCCAAGGACCTCTACATCGAGAAGGACTCGAACATCAACGAGGAAATCGACCGCATGCGGCTGTCCGCCACCGCCGCGCTCATGGAGCGGCGCGACGTGATCATCGTAGCGACGGTGTCCTGCATCTACGGCCTCGGCTCGCCCGACCTCTACAAGGAGATGCGGGTCTACGTCGACCGCGGGGGCGAGCTCGACATAGAGGAGCTCAAGCGCCGCCTCGTATCGCTCCAGTACGAGCGCAACGACGCGGTCCTGGAGCGCGGCCGATTCAGGATCCGCGGCGATGTCATTGAGATCTACCCCGCCTACCTCCAGGAGGCCTACCGCATCGAGCTCGACTACGACACGGTGACGCGCATCCGCAAGTTCGACCCCATCTCGGGAGCGATGGGGCCCGACCTGGACGAGGCCGTGGTCTATCCCGCCAAGCACTTCGTCATGCCGGAGGACCAGGTGCACAGCGCCGTCGCGCGCATCCGCGCCGAGCTCGACGAGCGCTACGAGAGCCTCATGGCCGCGGACAAGCTCGTCGAGGCGCAGCGGATCAAGAGCCGCACCGAGTACGATCTCGAGATGCTCGAGGAGATGGGCTACTGTCCCGGCATCGAGAACTACTCCGCGCCGCTGGCCGGAAGGGGGCCCGGCGAGCGGCCGGGCGTGCTCATCGACTATTTCCCCAAGGAGTTCCTCACCTTCGTCGACGAGTCCCACGTGACTTTGCCGCAGGTGGGCGCGATGTACGCCGGAGACCGCAGCCGCAAGACCACCCTCGTGGATTTCGGCTTCCGCCTGCCCAGCGCGCGCGACAACCGTCCGCTCAAGTACGAGGAGTTCCTCTCGGTCATCGACCGGGTCGTCTGCGTGTCCGCGACCCCGCAGGCGGCGGAACTGGAGAAATCGCAGCAGGTGGTCGAGCAGGTGATCCGGCCCACCGGCCTCGTCGATCCCGAGATCGAGATCCGGCCGAGCGAGGGCCAGATGGAGGACATCTACGCCGAGATCCGCCGCCGCATAGCCGCGCGCGAGAGATGCCTCATCCTCACCCTCACCAAGCGCATGGCGGAAGAGCTCACCGAGTACCTCACCGGGCTCGGCCTCAAGGTGCGCTATATCCATTCGGAGGTCGAGACCATCGAGCGCGTCGAGATCCTCAAGCAGCTCCGCCAGGGCGACTACGACGTCCTCGTGGGCATCAACCTCCTGCGCGAGGGCATCGACCTCCCCGAGGTCTCCTTCATCGCCATCCTCGACGCCGACAAGATAGGCTTCCTGCGCTCGGCCACGAGCCTCATTCAGATCATCGGAAGGGCGGCGCGCAACGCGGCGGGCACGGTGGTCATGTACGCCGACCGGGTTTCCGAGGCCATGCGCGTCGCGATCGAGGAAACGGATCGCCGGCGCGAGCGCCAGGTCGCCTACAACAAGGAGCACGGCATCACGCCGAAGACGATCCTCAAGGCCGTCGAGGACATCCTCGAGCGGCACCGCGAGGAGCGCGTCGACGGGGCCCGGACCGAGATCGAGGTGCTGAAGAAGTCGCACAATCTCCTCGTGCCCGAGCAGAAGAAGGCGCTCGTGAGGGCCCTCGAGGCGCAGATGCTGGAGCACGCCAAGAAGCTCGAGTTCGAGCAGGCGGCCCTCCTCCGCGACGAGATCGAGCGCCTCAAGGGCGTCGATCCGGTTTGACCGCGCGCCGCGGCCGCTATATGATCCTGGGTCTATGAGCACCCCGAACGGAAGCGCGAAGGCGGACGCTTCGCTTGCGATCGTCGACGGCCACAGCGACGCCCTTCTGCCTCTCGCCGGCAAGAGCCTCCTGCCAGGCGAAACCGAGCTCCGCGATTTTTTCCGCCGCAACGATCGGGGCCACGTCGACTTGCCCCGGCTGCTGGAAGGCGGCGTCGGCTGCCAGGTCATGGCGGTCTTCTGCGACGACGAGGCGGTCTCCGGCGGCGCGGCCCGCGCCACGCTCGACCTCCTCGACCTGCTTTCGAGCCTCTACGACGCATCGAAGGGCCGCTTCGTCCCGGTCCTCCGCGCGGCCGACGTCGCGGCCGCCCGCGCCGCCGGAGCCGTGGGCTCGCTCGCCGCCATCGAGGGCGGCGAATCGATCGAAGGCGATCTGGCCCTCCTTCGCGGCTTCTACCGCCTCGGCGTGCGTCTCATGACCCTGACCCACAACCGCCGGAACGCGCTGGGGAGGGGCGTCCGCACCGAGGGCTCCGACGGCTTGAGCGAGTTCGGCCGCTCCTGCGTCCGCGAGATGGAAAGGCTCGGCATGATCGTGGACGCCTCCCACCTCTCCGACGCCGCCTTCGACGACCTGGCCGCCGCCGCCGAGCGGCCCTTCGTCGCCTCGCACTCGAACGCCCGCGCCGTCCACCCGGACCTGCGCAACCTCGACGACGCGCGCATCGAGGCCGTGGCCCGCTCGGGCGGGGTCGTCGGCCTCACCTTCGTGCCCTACTTCGTCGCGCCTAAGGGCGAGGCGAATCTCGAACGCTTCTGCGGCCACATCGACCGCGTCGTCGAGGTCGGCGGCATCGACTGCGCCGCCCTCGGCAGCGACTTCGACGGCTTCGCCCCGGGCGCCGATTTCGTGCTCGCCGACTGCAGCCGCTACGAGGATCTCATTGGCGCGTTGCGCGCACGAGGCTACTCCGGCGAGGCGATCGCGAAGATCATGGGCGGCAACTGGCTCAGGGTCTTCGGCGAGGTGCTGGGATGAGCGCGCCGTGTACCTGACCTTCCGCTGGTACGGGAAGCGGGATCCCGTCACCCTCTCCCGCATCAGGCAGATACCGGGGGTGAGGGGCATCGTCGCGGCCCTGTACGACTACAAGCCGGGCGAGGCCTGGCCGCTTCAGCGCGTTCTCGAGCTGAAAGAGGAGATAGCGGCCGCAGGGCTCGGCTTCTCGGTGGTCGAGAGCGTGCCCGTCCACGAGGAGATCAAGCTCGGCGGGCCGGAGCGCGACTACTTCATCGAATCCTGGATCGCGAGCCTCAGGGCCGTCGGCGCGGCGGGCGTGGGCGTGCTGACCTACAACTTCATGCCCGTCTTCGACTGGACGCGCAGCGACCTCGGGCGGACGCTCTCCGACGGCTCCCGCGCGCTCGCCTACGACGAGGCGGCCATCGAGCGCATGGACCCTCTGGAGGGCGACCTCGAACTGCCCGGCTGGCTGGCGCACTATTCGCGCTCCGACCTCGCGCGGCTCATGGCGCGCTACCGCGAGATAGGCTCGGAGCAGCTCTGGGAGAATCTCGGCTATTTCCTCAAGGCCGTCGTGCCGGCCGCCGAGGAAGCCGGCGTGCGCCTCGCGATCCACCCCGACGACCCGCCCTGGCCGGTTTTCGGCCTGCCGCGCATCGTGGTCGACTCGTCCTCGCTGCGCCGGCTCGTCTCGGTGGTCGAATCGCCGGCCAACGGCATCTGCCTGTGCTCGGGTTCGTTCGGCGCCCTGCCCGAGAACGACATACCGACGATGATCCGCGAGTTCGCCCCGAGCATAGCCTTCGCCCACATCCGCAACATCCGCATAACGGGACCGCGCTCCTTCGAGGAGAGCGCCCACTGGAGCGAGGCGGGCTCGCTCGACATCAAGGCCATCGTCCGCGCCTACGCCGAGATCGGCTTCCGGGGTCCCGTGCGTCCCGATCACGGCCGCATGATCTGGGGCGAGGAGGGGAGGCCGGGCTACGGCCTCTACGACCGCGCCCTGGGCTCGCAGTACATCCTCGGCCTCATGGACGCGAACGGCCTGTAGGAACGGGCGCGTCGCACGGGCGTCGGACTAGGCCTCAGGCGAGCTCGCCTCGGGCAAGCTCGCCTCGGCGAAGATCGCGATGCCGCCGCGCGGCTTCTGCGTGATCGAGACGGTCACCTTCCTGGGCTCGGCGGCCTCGTAGATGTCCTTGGCGATCCTGGCGGCGAGCGCTTCGCAGAAGGCCCCCTCCTCCCGGAACGACCAGAGGTAGAGCTTGAGGCTCTTGGACTCGATGCAGAAGGGACCCGGCTCGAATTCGATGCGCACGGTCTCCCAGTCCGGCTGCCCCGTGACCGGGCAGAGGCTCGTCACCTCGTCGCTCTCGAGCACGACCTTCCTGACCGTGGCCGGGGTCGGGAAGACCTCCAGCTTGCGTTTCGGGGTCGAGCCTTTCTGGCCGAGCGCGTCGAACGAATAGTCGGACATCATTTTCCTCCGAACGCGAAAGGATTGTAGACGACGCCGGTGTCGAAGGCGTCGACTCCCTCCGCCCGCTTGACCCGTCGCACGATCGCGTAGGTCAGCGGCGTGAGAAGGGCCTCGTAGGCTACCTTGAAGAGATACTGCGCGAGCATCATCTGGAAGAGCGCCGGAGTCGGCACGAGACCGACGAAGCCGAATGAGATGAAGATCGCCGTATCGAGTCCCTGTCCGACCACCGTGGAGCCGATCGTCCTGGTCCAGAGGAACCGGCCCTTGGTGGCTTTCTTGAGCAGCGAGAGGGTGATCGAATTGGCGAACTCTCCCGCCCAGTAGGCCACGAGCGAGGCGGCCACGATCCGCGGCGTCATGCCGAGCACGGCGGCGTAGGCCCCCTGCTCCTTGAAGAAGGGCGGGAAGGGCAGGGCCACGGCCGCGATGAAGACGAACGACATGAGGGCATTGGCCGCGAAGCCCATCCAGATGACCGACCTCGTCTTCCGAAAGCCGTAGACCTCGGTGAACACGTCGCCGAGGATGTAGGTGATCGGAAAGAGCATCACCGCCGAGGGCAGGACCACGCCGGCCACATCGATGAGCTTGCCCGCGATGATGTTGGACACGAGCAGGCAGGTGACAAACAGCGCGAACAACGCGAGGAAAAGCGGAGAAAACGAAGAACGCTCCCTTTCCATGGGAGTACCTCCTGTTTTGTTCAGGCGGGTGGACTACGACCGCCGAAGCGGAGGGGAGTCTAAACGGAAGGGGGCGGTTTGGTCAACGGAGCCGACAAGAAGGGGCTGCCCTTGCGGACAGCCCCGTGCCTGCGCTTGCGAAGCGGCTAGACGCCCAGGTAGGCTTCCCGGACGCGCGGATCCTCGGCGATCTGCTTGGCCGGGCCTGAGATGGTCGTGTAGCCGACCTCGAGGACGTAGGCGAAGTCGGCGATCTCGAGGGCCTCCGAGGCGTTCTGCTCGACGAGGAGCACCGTCATCCCCTGCTTGTTGAGAGCGACGATCTTGGCGAAGATTTCCTCGACCAGGACGGGCGCGAGGCCCATCGAGGGCTCGTCGAGGAGGAGGAGGTCTCCTCCGGTGATCATGGCCCTGCCGACGGCGAGCATCTGCTGCTCGCCTCCCGACAAGGTGCCGCCGAGCTGGGCGACTCGCTCCTTGATGCGCGGGAAGAACTCGAAAACGTCGTTCATGCGGCGCTTGACCTCGTTCTTGTCCTCGATGGTCCACCCGGCGATCTCGAGATTCTCGCGCACGGTGAGGGTGGGGAAAATCTTGCGCCCTTCGGGGACGTGGGATATGCCGAGCGGCACGAGTTTGTGCGCTTCCATGCCGGTGATATCCTTGCCCTTGAAGAAGATCGTGCCGCCCGAGGGCTTCTCCAGACCGCTCAAGGCGCGGAGCGTCGTGGTTTTCCCGGCGCCGTTCGCCCCGATGAGCGTCACGATCTTGCCGTCCGGGACTTCGAAGCTCACATCCTTGATGGCCTCTATCTGGCCATAGTTGACCTTGAGATTCTTGACGCTCAGCATCACGCGCCCCTTTTGCCGAGATAGGCCTCGAGCACCTTCGGATCCTTGCCCACGGCCTCGGGCAGGCCCTCGGCGATCGTCTCGCCGAAGTCGAGCACCTTGAGGCGCTCGCAGATGCCCATGACGACCTTCATGTGGTGCTCGATGAGGAAGACCGTGACCTTGAACTCGTCGCGGATGCGCCGGATCAAGTCCATGAGGTCCGAGACCTCCTTGGGGTTCATGCCCGCCGCCGGCTCGTCGAGAAGAATGAGCCTGGGCTTCGTGGCCAGGGCCCGCGCGATCTCCAGGCGGCGCAGCTCGCCGTAGGGGAGGTTCTTGGCGTCCTCGAGGGCGCGGTTCTGGAGGTGCATCACCTCCAGGAGCTGCATCGACTCTTCGCGGACCTTCTTCTCTTCCTTGAGCGCCCCGGGGGTCCGGAGCAGCGAGCCGAAGAGGCCGGCCTTGAAATTGAAGTGGCGGGCTATGCGGATGTTGTCCAGGACCGAGAGATTGCCGAAGATGCGCAGGTTCTGGAAGGTCCGCGCCACGCCGCGGTGCACGATGCGGTACGGCCTGTAGCCCGTGATCTCGCGGCCGTCGAAAAGTATCTTTCCTTCGGTGGGCCGGTAGATGCCGGTGATGAGGTTGAACGTGGTCGTCTTGCCGGAGCCGTTCGGCCCGATGAGCCCGTAGATGGCGCCCTCGGGCACGTCGAAGGTGAAGTTCGAGACGGCCCTGAGTCCGCCGAAATAGTGGGTCATGTTCTGGACGGAAAGAAGAGCGCTCATTTCGTGCCCTCCTCGATGACGAGGAGCTTGGCTTCTTTCATGCCCATCAGACCCTCTGTCTTGTACAGCATGATGAGGATGAGGAGCAACGCGTAGATGACCATGGTCCACTCGCTGCCGAAGTTGATTCCCGTGATGCTGGAAAGGGAATCGAAGCCGAGCTGCAGGAACTGCGACAGGAAGGTCAGGCCGAAGGCGGCGATGATGGAGCCGGTGATCGAACCCATGCCGCCCGCGTAGACGTAGACCAGGAGAAGCGCCGAGGCGTAGAAGCCGTACTGGGTGGGGGTGGCGATCTGCAGGAGATGGGCGAGGAGCCCGCCGCCGATGCCCGCGAAGAAGGCGCCGACGACGAAGCCCAGGACCTTGTAGCGCGTCGTGTCCACGCCCACGAGCTCGGCCGCGACCTCGTTCTCGCGCACCGCGAGCATGGCCCGGCCGTGGGAGGATTGGATGAGATTGCGGATGAGGACGATGGTGAAGAACGTGAACACGTAGATGATCGTGAAGGTCGAGAACTTCGGGATGCCGAGAAGGCCGCGGGGACCGCCGACGTAATCGATGTTGTTGAGGATGATGCGGATGACTTCCCCGAAGCCCAGGGTCATGATCGCGAGATAGTCGCCTTTGAGCCGCAGCGAGGGGAATCCGATGACGAGGCCGGCCACGGCCGCGCCGATTCCGCCGAGAATGATGGCCCCGATGAAGATCGGATAGTTGGAGACCACATCGGGCGAAAGCTTGAGCACCAACGTCGTGATCGTGCCCGAGACATAGGCTCCGACCGCCGCGAAACCCATGTGCCCGAGGGAGAACTGGCCGGTGATGCCGTTGATGAGGTTGAGGCTCACGGTGAGGATCACGAAGATGAGCGACCGGTTGATGATGATCATGAAGTAGCCGTTCAGCGCGCCGACACTGTCGAGACTCAGCACTTTGATCAGGACGTACAGGAGCGCGGCTACCAGCGTCAGCTGCGGGAGTTTGAGCTTGCCCATGCCGCCCTCCTATATCTTGTCGGCGGTCTTTTCGCCGAGGATGCCGGTCGGCCTCACGAGGAGGACGATGATGAGGATGATGAAGGCGATGCCGGCGCCGAGCAGGGAGTTCCAGGCATTGGCGAAGGTCTCCGCGATTCCCATGATGTACGCTCCGAGCATGGCGCCGGGAATGTTGCCGATGCCGCCCAGAACCGCCGCGATGAAGGCCTTGAGGCCGGGCAGGATGCCCATGTACGGATCGATGCGGGGATAGGTCATGCCGGAGAGCAGGCCGGCTGCGCCAGCGAAGGCGCCCCCGATGAGGAAGGTCCAGGTGATGATGTTCTCGACATTGATGCCCATGAGCTTGGAAGCGTCCTTGTCCTGGGACACGGCGCGCATGGCCCGGCCGATGGCCGAACGCTGGACGAGGAGAGTCAGGCCGATCATCAGGATGGCGGCCACTACGATATCGATGATGACATAATTATCTATCATTGCCGGACCGATCTTGAATGACGCTCGATGTATTATCTCGGGAAAGCCCAAGGGCGAGGCGCCGATGAGGGGAAAGGCCGAGAAGAAATACTCGAGGAACATCGAAACGCCGAGAGCGGTGACGAGGGAGGAAAGCTTGGGCTTGTAGCGGAGTGGCTTGTAGGCGAATTGATTCGCCAGTGTCGCGATGGCTCCGCCGGCGACCATCGCGAAGACGAGGACGACAATGGCCAAGGGCGTGCCCTTGCCCAGGAACGAATTGAAAATGTAGAAGGCTCCGTAGGACGCGTAGGCGCCTACCATGAAAAAATCGCCGTGCGCGAAGTTGATGAGGCGAACGATACCGTAGACCATGGTGTAGCCGAGCGCGATCAGCGCATAGATCGAGCCGAGCTGCAGGCCATTGATAATCTGTTGGGTGTTGAAAATGGAACCCATTGCAAACCCCTTGGCAAAAGTAAGGGGGGCCAAGGCCCCCCCCTTGGGAAATGAGACCTGACTTACGGCGCCGGAGCGATCGTGGTCACGAACTGCTGCTGGCCGTTCTTGATCTCGATGATGACGGCGGACTTGATGGGGTTCCTGTTGGCGTCGAACTTGATCTCGCCGGTTACGCCGTTGTAATCAGAGGCCGCGAGCGCGTCCCTGATGGCCGGGCCCTTGGTGGAGCCGGCGGTCTTGATGGCGTTGAGCGTGAGATTCATGGCGTCGTAGGCGAGGACCGCGAGGGCGTCCGGCACTTCGTTGAACTTGGCCTGGTACCGCTTGATGAAGTCCTGCACCACGGGGCGGGTATCGTCCTTGGAGTAGTGGTTCGTGAAGTAGCAGCCTTCGACGGCCGAGCCGCCGATCTTCACGAGGTCGGGCGAATCCCATCCGTCGCCGCCCATGAGCGGGCCCTTGAAGCCGAGCTCACGCGCCTGCTTGGCGATGAGCGCGACGTCATTGTAGTAGTCGGGGTTGTAGATGATGTCCGGCTTGGCCTGGACGATGCGGGTGAGCTGGGCCTTGAAATCGGTGACGCCGTGGTCATGCCCTTCGTCGGCCACGATCTTGCCGCCGAGCTTCGTGAACTCGGCCTTGAAGAACTCGGCCAGACCCTTCGTGTAGTCGTTGCCGAGGTCGTAGATGCAGGCCGCCTTGCGGGCCTTCAGGTTGTTGTAGGCGAAGTCCGCGCCGACGGTGCCCTGGAAGGGATCGATGAAACAGGCGCGGAAGATGTAGTCGCCGACCTCGGTGACCTTGGGATTGGTCGAGGCGGTGGCCACCATCGGGATCTTGGCCGCCTGGCAGATCGGGGCGCCGGCCAACGACACGTTGGACATTACGGTGCCGACGATCGCGCTGACCTTGTTCTGCTGAATGAGCTTCGTGTAGACCGTGGCGCCCTCGGCGGGGTCGCCCTTGTCGTCTGCGAAGACCATCTTGATCTGCTTGCCGAGCACGCCGCCTTTGGCGTTCCACTCGTCGACGGCGAGGGTGTCGCCGTTTTTGGTGGAAATGCCGAAGGTGGCGGCAGGGCCGGTGACAGGCCCGACTGCGCCTACGGTGACATACTTGCTGCCGCCGCCGCAGGAGAAGAATGCGCCTGCGAGGACCAGTGAAAGAACCGCGAACAGTGCGAACGGTTTCATGTTGCCTCCTTCCGTTATCGCTCTGAACTTCATGAGTTTTTTGTATATGCCAGGAGTGCTGTCCCGTCAAGTGACCAATTCACCAAATATGCCTAAAAGCCGGAATCCCAATGGCGGCTATACCGATTGCCCTGGAAATGGGAGGAATACTCCTGATCGACCGTCGAGGAATTGCCGAATACTCCCGTATTTCCTGGGATTTTTTCCCGCGAAGCGGAATGAGCAAAAAGCCTTCGCCCTTGGACGAAAACCTGTAGGAGCGTCCGCGGCATTAGAAGGCTGTAATTTTTTCTTCGTCGCCTGCTCATCGCGCGATGACTTTTTCCCCGTCGTTGAGGAAATCCTGACCGCCTGCGACGACGGTTTCGCCCGCGGAGAGGCCGCCGAGGACCTCGACCTTCCGGCCGTCGCTCGCGCCAAGCGTTATGCGACGCAGCTTGGCCGCGCCGTTCTCGACGACGTACGCCGAGTCGACGCCGTCGACGGAGAACGCGGCGCTTTCCGGCATGAGGAGCGTCTCGCTCTTGGTCTCGACGGGTATCTCGAGCCTCGCGAGCATGCCGGGCCGCAGACCCTCGCCGCGGAGTAGCACGCGCACCCGGTAGAGCAGGGTTCGCGGATCGGCGGCGGGGCCTATCGCGTCGACGACGCCGTCGAGGGGAGCGCTTCCGAGGCTGTCCACCGACACTCGTATCTTCATGCCGGTGCGCAGCAGGCCTACGACGCGGTCCGACACGCCGGTCTCGGCGAGCAGCGAGCTCTCGTCGATCACGATGAAGGCCAGCGTCGACGGCGCGACCATCTCGCCCGCCTCGACGTTGCGGTAGGACACCCGGCCGTCGATGGGCGAGCGGACCGTCGTCGCCTCGAGCTGACTCGCCGCGAGCTCGACGCGGGCCTTGGCCTCGCCGACTTGAGCCGCCGCGACCGCATCCGACTGCGGCCCGGATTTTTCCTTCACGAGCGCAAGGCTCTTCCGCGCCGATTCGAGCCGGATCTCCGCGCTCTTTCGGCGGGCCTCCACGTCGTCCAGCTGCTGCTTCGGGACCGCGCCCGAATCGTAGAGCCGCTTCGTCTTCCCATAGAGACCGTCCGCGTCCGCATAGGCCACCTGGGCCTCGTCCGCCGCGGCCTGGGCCTGGATGATCTGCTGCTCCTGCCCCGCCTCGCTCGTCCGGGTGAGCGAGGCGTCCGCGCTCCGCAGGGCGGCCTCGGCCTGCCGGTATTGCGCCTCGTAGTCGCCGCGCTCGAGCGTGAAGAGTGTCTGCCCCGAGCGGACGCGGCCCCCGATGTCGGCCAGCACTGCCCGGACCCGCCCTCCCACCTTGGGCGAGATGTCCACTTCGCGCCTGGCCGCGATCCTCGCGGAGTGCTCCTCGAAGACCGAGAAAGGGCCCCGCTCGACCCTGGCCGTGCTCACGGCCTTGGCTTGGCCCGCCGCGGCGGCCGGGCGCCGGGCGCAGGAGCCGGACGCGGCGAGGATGACCGCGGCGAGCAGCGCGAGCGCGCATCCCGACGGACCGATGGCCCGCGCCCGTCCCGATCGCGTGATTCTTGAACTCATGTCGGTTCCTCCGTCGGATCATGGCTCCGGGCGGCCGCCCTGTCGTCGGCGCATGGAGCGCGGCCTCCGCTCCTGCCCGTCCGGCGCCTCTCTCTCGCCTCGGCGATGAGGGTGTACACGACGGGAAGGAGTATCGGCGAAATGAGCGTCGAGGTGACGAGGCCGCCGATGAGCACCACCGCCATGCCGGACTTTATTTCGCTGCTCGAGCCGCTCGAGAGGGCGAGCGGAAGCATGCCGACGATCATCGTGGCAGAGGTCATGAGGATGGGCCTGAGGCGCGTCGAGCCGGCCTCGACGAGGGCGTCGGCGAGCGGGAGGCCGCGCTTCAGGAGCGTGTTCGTGTAGTCGATGAGCAGAGTCCCGTTCTTCGAGGCCAGGCCGTCGAGCATGATGATGCCGATGAACGAGATGATGTTGATGGTCTTTCCGGCGAGAGCCATGGCCGCGAGGCCGCCGATGATCCCCGCGGGCAGGGACAGGAGCCTGATGAAGGGCGTCAAATAGGATTCGTAGAGGACGACCAGCACGAGGTAGACGAGCGCGATGGAGGCGGCGAGGGCCCAGGCGAGCGACCGGAAGGAGCCGGACATCATCGAGGTGTCGCCCGACAGCTGATAGGCGTAGCCCGGGGGGAAGGGGATGCCTTTCATGCCGGCCTCGACGTCCCGGCTCACCGCGCCGAGCGGCCGGCCCTGCAGGTCGCACATGAGGGTCACTACGTTCGACCGCATGCTCCGCTCGAGCGAGGACGGGGCGTCGCCGCGCGTTATGCGCGCGACTTGTCCGATCGGCACGAGGCCGCCGTAGGCTCCGGTCAGGCGGATCGCGGCCAGGTCGAGCGGCGTCTTCGTCTGATCGGGGCTGAACTTCACGACCATGTCGTACTCCTCGCCCGCGGAGCGGAAGACGCCGGCCTCGGTCCCGGCGAAGGCGGTGCGGAGCGCTCCGGCCACGTCGGCGGCCGAGAGGCCGCATTCGCTCAAGGCGAGGCGGTCCACCGCGACGTTGATCTCCGTCTGCCGGGAACGGTCCGAGTTCTGGACGTCCACGGCCCCCGGCGTGGCGCGCAGCAGCGCTTCGGCCCTGGCCGCGAGAGAGCTCAGCGCCGAGCGGTCCGGGCCGGTGATGTTGAGGATGAAGGGTTTGTTCCCCTCGATCGAGGTCTGCGCGGTCACCGCCTCTTCGCGTACGGAGATCTCGGCGCCGGGCAGTGAGGCGACCCACGATCGCAATTCCCGGGCCAGCTGCGATTGGCTCGTGCGGCGCTGCGACTTGTCCTTGAGCCTGACGGTGATCTCGGCGAGGTTGGGGCCCATGCTCGTTCCGATCCGGCTGAAGACGTCGCGGACCTCGGGCAGGGACAGAAGCCGCGCCTCGATGGTCTTCGCCGCTGCCTCGGTCCGGCCCATGTCCGCCCCGGCGCCGAGATTGACGTCGATATCGAGCTTGCCCTGGTCGAAGGCAGGCATGAACTCGGTCTGCACCGCGCCCAGCGGCAGGAGACTGAGGCTCGCCGCGACGAGGGCCGCGACGGCGGCGAGCACCGCGGCGCGGTGCCGCAGCGACCAGAGCAGCGTGCGCCGGTAGCCGCCCTTCACGCGGCTGTCGAAGAAGGCGGCGAAGCGTCCCGGCCTTTCCGCCGGGCCGTCGGCGCTTTCGCGTTCGAGCAGGCGCGCGGCCATGGCCGGCGTCAGCGTGAAGGACACGAAGAGGGAAAACAGCGAGGCGAACACGACGGTCAGCCCGAACTGGCGGAAGAACTGGCCCACGATGTCGCCCATGAAGGCCACCGGAGCGAACACGACGACGTCGCAGGAGGTGATGGCTATCGCGGCCATGGCGATTTCGGAGCGGCCGCGGATCGCGGCGGCGGTCGGCTCCTCCCCCAGCTGGCGATGCCGGTGGATGTTCTCGAGCACGACGATGGAATCGTCGACGAGTATGCCGATGCACAGGGCCAGGGCCATCACCGAGACGATGTTGAGCGTGAAGCCGCAGAGGTACATCATGAAGAAGGTCGAGACGAGGGAGGTGGGAATGGCCACGAGCACGATGAGCGAAGAGCGCCACTTGCGCAGGAAAAGGAAGAGCACGACGGCCGTGACCAGGATTCCGAGCAGGAGATCCCGCCGCGTCTCGTTCAGCGAGGAATTGATGAAAACGGTCGAGTCGGAGGCGACCCGCAGCGAGATTCCGGCCGGCAGCATGCGCGACTCGGCGGCGAGATCGGCCTTGATCCGGTTCGCCGTGTCGACGATGTTCGCGTCGCTCGTCTTGACGACGAGGAGCCCTATAGCCGAACGGCCGTCCATCCTGGCCCTGCTCTCGTCCCGGGGATAGGCGAATCCCACCGAGGCGAGGTCCGAGAGCGCCACCGTCCCGCCGCGCGGCAGCGGGATGCGGAGCCTGCCCACCTCGCCGACCGACGAGAACTCGCCGACCACCCGCACCGGCCGATTGACGCCGCTCTGCCGCATGAGTCCCGAGGGCATCGTCACGTTGTTGGCCCTGAGCGCGCCGATGACCGTGCCGAGTCCGAGGCCGTAGGATTCGAGGGCGATTCGGTCGACGACGATATCCAGCTCCCGCTTCGGCGCGCCCAGGAGAGTGACGGTGCCCACTCCCCGCAGGTTTTCGAGCCGCTTCCTGAGCGAGTCCGCCGCCGCGCGGAGCTCCTCGTAGGGCAGCTGCCCGTAGATCGCCAGATCCATCATCGGCTGCGCGTTGATGTCGTACTTGCTGATCACCGGCCGGCCGGCGTCGGCGGGCAAGGACTCGGCCATGGCGTCGACGGCCTTCTGCACGTCGAGCACGGCCGTGTCGGACTTGGTCGCCATCGTGAACTGGATGATCGTGTAGCCGAAGCCCTCGCCCGAGACCGAGCGTATCTTGTCGATGCCCGGCAAGCCCGAGACGGCGTCCTCTATCGGCTTGACCACGTCCTTCTCGACCTCCTCCGAGCCGGCGCCCGGATATTCCGAATGGATCGAGACGACCGGAGTGTCGGCCGCCGGGAAGAGGTCCGCGCCGAGCTTGAAGTACCCCATCGCGCCGAGCCCGAGGAGGACGATGACGGCGGCCACGACGGCCGTGGGACGCCGGACGGCCAGTTCGGTGATGCTCACTCGAGGCCTCCCGGGGCGATCCGCTCGAGATCGGCCAGGGCTTCCTCGAGCGTGTAGCGGGCCGAGGCGAGGTCGAGGCGAGCGCCCGCCTCGCGGATCGCGGCGGCGTTGAGGTTCTGGCGCGAGAGCAGCTCGTTCCGCGCCGAGGCGCGGGCGTTTTTCAGGGCCTCGGCCGCCCAGGCCTCGCGCGCCTCCGCTCGCTCCAGCGCGGCCTCGGCCTCGCGGGCCGCCTGGATGGCCCGCCGCGCGGCGAGGCGAGCCTCGGTCCGCGCGCCGCGCAGGGCCGCCTCGGCGACCGCGCGCTCGGCTCGGGCTTGGTCGATCTTCGCGGCCGCGGCCCCGCCGTCGAAGAGATCCACCGAGGCCGAGAGTCCCAGGCTCAAGTCCCAGGTCCAGGTGCCGGTCCAGGTCGACTGGGGGCCCGTGGCGTCGAGGCTGGCGAAAAACGCGAGATCGGGGAGGAAGGGCGACGAGCCTTTCGCGAGATCGATCCTTTTCGAGGCTTCCTTCAGCCTGATGCCGGCGGCCTTCCAATCGGTCGAGGAGAAGCGGGAGGCGTCCTCGATCCTGCCTTCGTCCAGAGCCGGGAGTTTCGAGCGATAGGCTGAGACCGCCTCGATCCTCGTCCCCGCCGGCAGGCCCGTCAGCGCCGCCAGGTTCTCTTGCGCGCTCGCGGCGCCTTCCTCGGCGTCGACGATCCTCGCGTCCAGGTCCGCGAGGTCGGCCTTGGCCGAGAGCAGCTCCTCGCGCGTGCCGAGCCCCTCGTCGAGCGAGGCTTGCCGGTCGGCCACGATCGAGGCCGCGAGAGCGCGGAGCTCGCCGAGGATGGCCTCGCTCTCCGCCGCCAGCTTGACGGAGTAGTAGGCGCGGTTCGCCTCGCGCCCGGCGTCGAGCCGGGCTCCGTCGCGCTCGGCCAGGGCCGCCTGCGCTTCCAGGTCGGCTAGGCCGACCGCCGCGCGGATCTTGCCCCAGGCCACGATGGGCTGCTTGAAGGTGATAGTGCCCTGGTAGTACAGGTCGGAGGCTTTCTGCACGACGGCGAGGTCCTGCGAAGGAATGGGGAAGGGCAGCGCCGCGAACGAGCCCTTGGCGAGGGTCAGGCCGGCCGGCGGATTGAGGAGATAGGCTCCCGAGGCCGAGGCCGAGACGCCGGGATAGAAGGCGGCCCTGGCGGCGCGCGCCGCGGCGAGAGCGGCGGCGAGGGCGGCGGACCTCGCCGCCACGCCGTCCGCGTTTTCCTCGGCCAAGCTCTCGGCGTGCGCGATGAGGAGCCGGAGGGCTGCCGGAGTATCCGACTGCGGCGCCGTGGAGTCCTGGGCCGCGAGAGTCCCGGGGCCTATAACCGCCAGCGCAACGAAGACAGCGGCGACGACGGCGAAGCCCGGCCGTTTCACGGGGATCTGTCCAGGCCTGCCGCCGGCCGCTCGGAGGATCCGGACTGGCTGTCCAGGTTCCGACTGAGGCGCAGAAAGGCCAGCACGGCGAATCGCAGGTTGCCGAGCCTTTCCTCGGCGTCGTTGGAGTCGCCGAGGGCGGCGCCGAAGAGTATCCCGGTGACCAGGATGCGGATGAGCGCCTGTCGAGGCCTGAGTTCCAGGAGCCGCCCCTCCTCGTCGGGGCCCTCGCCCTGGTCGGGAGCCAACAGCCTGTCTATCGATGCGATGACCCGCTCGAGCTGAGGCTCGACGAGGCGCTGCTTGCTCGCGTCGAAGAGCATCCCTCGAAGAAGCGGCAGGGCTTGGGTGAGGGCGGCGAATCCGCGGTCGAGCAGGAAGGAAAGCCTCGCCTCCCTGTCGACCCCCGATTCAGCCAGGGCCGCCAATTCCGTGTTGAAGCTGTCCCAGCCATAGAGGACCGCGGCCTGGAAAAGCGCTTCCTTGTCCTTGAAGTACGTGTAGATGGAGCCGGTCGATATGCCCGCTCCCGCGGCTATGTCCTTGAGTGTCGTGGCCTGGAAGCCCTGCTCGCCGAAGACTTCCATCGCGGCCTCGATGATGCGCCTCTCCATGCCCTCGTCGCGCGATCGTGCCATACAGCACCTCACCCCGGCAGTAGCCAGCTCTTTCGCGATGCAGCAGTTCGAAGACGATTAATTAATTGACCGTTCAATCAATTAATGGCGCAAGCGTTTCTCCCTGTCAATAGCGAAGGGCCGTCGGTCCTGAGACTCGGCCCCGGGGGCCTGTGCTATACTGGGCGAGTGAGTACCTTCTCATCTCGCCTGGCCTGGCCGGCTCAGGCCAACGCCCTTTCGGCCCTCCGAGCCGAGCGCTGGACGGCTGGCCTCCCTATACTGGATTTTTCGGAAAGCAATCCGACGCGGGTAGGGCTGCTCCGCGACGATTCCCTCATCCTTTCATCCCTCCGCGATCGGCTGAACCTCCTCTACGAGCCCGATCCGCGGGGGCTGAGGCGCGCCCGCGAGGCGGTCGCCGAGAGCTGCGAGGCGAGGGGCCGCCGCTTCGATCCGGACGATGTCTTCCTCTGCGCCTCGACTTCCGAGGCTTACGGCTGGCTGTTCAAGCTGCTCTGCGATCCGGGCGACGCCGTGCTCGTGCCCCGTCCCGGCTATCCCCTGTTCGACTACCTCGCGGGCCTCGAATCGGTGCAGGTGCGGCCCTACCGCCTGGAGTACCGGCACCCCGCGGGCTGGAGCCTCGATCTGGATTCCCTGGCCTCGGCCCTGGCCGACGGGCGGGTCCGCGCCCTCGTCCTCATCAATCCGAACAATCCAACCGGGTCCTACGTGTCCCCGCGGGAGCGCGAGGCCGTGGTGGAGCTCTGCGCCCGACACGGCGTCGCGATCATCGCCGACGAGGTGTTCCTCGATTTTCCTGTGGAGGGAGGCGAGCGCGACTCCTTCCTCGGCGAGCGGAGGACGCTCACCTTCGTCCTCGACGGACTGTCCAAGTCCGCCGGCCTGCCGCAGTTCAAGCTCGGCTGGATCCTCCCCTCCGGCCCGAGCCGCGAGCTCGCCGAGGCCGCCGGACGGCTCGAGATCATCGCCGACTCCTACCTTTCGGCGGGGACGCCCGCGATGAACGCTCTTCCCGTCATAATGGAGGAAGCCGCCTCGTTCAGAAGGGAGCTGGGCCTTCGCGCCCGGAAAGATCTGGAGGTCCTGCGCTCGATCCTCGAAGGGCCGGATTCTCCGCATCGCGTGCTCCGCTGCCAGGGTGGCTGGACTGCCCTCATCGAGTCGCCGCGTTTCGACAGCGAGGAGGAGCTGGCGCTCGGACTTCTGCGCGAGGCGGGCCTCTGGGTCCACCCGGGCTATTTCTTCGACATGGAGCGCGAGGCGTACTTCGCCGCCAGCCTCATCCTGCCCCCCGAGGTCCTGGAGGCCGGAGCGCGCTCGTTCTGTGACTTTTTCACCGACTTCGAGCGGTTTTCCGGCGAGGCTAGCCGACGTTGATCCCCGGCCTCATTGGTGGTACATTTGGCCGACGCCGGTTTCATGCCTGCCCCGCCTGGTCGAGCCCAGTCATCCAATCCGGTTAATATAACTTACCAGACGGAGGAAGCTATGTCCGCCAAGATCATCGATGGCAAGAAAGTGGCCGAGGAGATCAGAGCCGAGATACGCGCCAGGACCGCCCGCCTCGCCGACGCCGGCGTCGTGCCCGGGCTCGCCGTCATCCTCGTGGGCGACAATCCCGCTTCGGTGTCCTACGTCACCGGCAAGGAGAGGGCCTGCGGCGAGAACGGCCTCAGGAGCTTCGAGCACAGGCTGCCGGCCGACGTGCCGGAGGCGGAGCTCCTCGCCCTCGTGCGCGCCTGCAACGCGGACCCCTCGGTCCACGGCATTCTCGTGCAGCTGCCGCTGCCGCCCCACATCGACGAGCGCAAGGTCATAGCCGCGATCGCCCCGGGAAAGGACGTGGACGGCTTCACGCCCACCAGCGTCGGGCGGCTCGTCCTCGACGACCCTCTGTTCGTGCCCTGCACGCCGGCCGGCATCGTCGAGCTCATCAAGCGCTCGGGCGTCCCGACCGACGGGGCCCATGCGGTCATCGTGGGCCGCTCCAACATAGTCGGCCGTCCGCTCATGAACCTCCTCATCCGGCGCTCCGTCAACGCCACGGTCACGGTCTGCCACACCGGCACGAAAGACCTCGCCCGATATTGCCGCGAGGCCGACATCCTCGTCCCCTGCGTCGGGCGGGCCGGACTCATCACCGGCGACATGGTGAAGCCGGGCGCCTGCGTGATCGACGTGGGAGTCAACCAGGTCGAGGACCCGAGCGCCAAGCGCGGGCACAGGCTGGTCGGCGATGTGGTCTTCGCCGAGGCCGTCGAGCGGGCGGGCTGGATCACCCCCGTCCCCGGCGGCGTCGGCCCCATGACCATCACGATGCTGCTCTGGAACACCGTCCTGGCCGCCGAGACGGCCCGCGGCGCCTAGGCGCCGGAAAGGCGAGCATGCTAGACGTTCAGGCCATGAAGGACGAACGCCAGATCCCGATCCAGAAGGTCGGCGTCAAGGGCGTACGCTATCCCATAACGCTGCTCGACAAGGCCGAGGGCCTGCAGCACACGACGGCCACGGTCAACCTGTACGCGGACCTGCCCCACGATTTCAAGGGCACGCACATGAGCCGCTTCATCGAGGTCTTCGAGGCGCACCGGCGCGATCTCTCCATGCCGCGCTTCCTCGACATGCTCGCGGACGTCAGGACCTCGCTCGAGGCCGAGACCGCCTACGCCGACCTCCACTTTCCGTATTTCATCGAGAAGCGCGCGCCGGTCTCGGGCCAGAGCTCCATGATGAGCTACGACTGCGCGTACATGGGCAAGGTCTGGAACGTCGGCCACGAGTTCGATGTCTCGGTGGCCGTGCCGGTCCAGACCGTCTGTCCCTGCTCCAAGGCGATCAGCGCCTACGGAGCGCACAATCAGCGGGGCATCGTCACCCTCACCGTCGCCCTCGGCCCCTTCTTCTGGATCGAGGATCTGGTCGCCCTGGTCGAAGGCTCGGCCTCGAGCGGGGTCTACACGCTCCTGAAGCGAGAGGACGAGAAGTTCGTCACCGAGCGGGCCTTCGACAACCCGCGTTTCGTCGAAGACCTCGTGCGCCAGGTTTCGCAGGAGGTCGAGGCCCTCGGCAAGTTCCCGCGCTTCTCGGTCGAGGCCGAGAATTTCGAGAGCATCCACAACCATTCGGCCTACGCCTTCGTGCAGCGCGGCTGAGAACCCGGAAGGAGCAGCATGGCTTTCAACAGCGTCGAGCGGGCGCCGGACCTCGTGGCCCCGCGCAACGTCCTCGTATCGGCCTACGACAAGACCGGCCTCGCGGACTTCGTCGCGGCCCTCGCGGCCGCCCGGCCCGAGTGCCGCTTCTACGCCACCGGCGGCACCGCGGACGCGCTGCGTTCGGCCCTCGGGCCCGCCGGCGGCGGCAGGGTGGTCGCGGTGAGCGAGTACACGGGACAGCCCGAGATGCAGGGCGGGCTCGTGAAGACCCTCGACTGGAAAATCTACCTCGGCCTCCTGTCCGAGAGCGGGAACGAGAGCCACGAGGCCGACCTGGGGCGAGCGGGCGCCGTGGCCTTCGACATGGCCATCGTCAACCTCTATCCCTTCTTCGAGGCCGCGGCCGATCCCGCCGCCGCGCCGGAGGAGCTCCGGCAGCGCATCGACATCGGCGGGCCGGCCATGCTGCGCGCCGCGGCCAAGAATTTTCTGCGCGTCGCCGCCGTCTCCGCTCCCGCTCAGTACGAGGCCCTGCTCGACGAGATCCGCGCCGAGGGAGGCACCCTGCTCGGGACGCGGCGCCGGCTGGCCGCGGCGGCCTTCTCCCTCACCTCGCGATTCGACGCGGCCGTCTCCGCTCGCCTGGAGGGTCTCGGCCCCGCCGAGCTGGCGCGGGCCTACGGCCTGCCGCAGTCGAGCGCGGGCCGCCCGGGGCCGAAACAATGAGCGGCCGGAGCCTTTCGAGCGCCTATCGCGCCATGGCCGCCGATCCCTTCCCCGGCCGCATGGAGCTCTCGTTCTACGACGAGGGCGGCCGCCGGACCGCCCTCGTCTACGAGAAGGTGCGGTGGGAGGTCGAAGGCGAGCGCCGCGGCCTCCGCTACGGCGAGAACCCCGACCAGAGCGCGGCGCTCTACCGGCCCGTGGGCGGCAACCTTTCGCTGGGCGGGGCCCTTCTCCTCGAGCCCGGCGAGGGCCTGGTGTCCGCCGCCGAGCTTCTGCAGTTCGGCAAGCATCCCGGCAAGATCAATCTCACCGACGTGGACTCGGCCCTGGGCATCCTGCGCTATCTCTCCGAGACCCCGGCCTGCGCCGTCATCAAGCACAACAACCCCTCCGGCGTGGCGCTCGGCGCTTCCGTCTCGGAAGCCTACCGCCGCGCCTACCTCGCCGACCGCGTCGCGGCTTTCGGCGGCGCCGTGGTGGTCAACCGCAGCCTGGACCTCGCCTGCGCCGAGGCGATAGCCGCCTCGTACTGCGAGGTCGTCGCGGCTCCCGACTACGAAGAGGGGGCCATCGGCGTCCTCGCCGGCCGCAAGAACTTGAGGATCATGCGCATTCCCGCGATGGAACGGCTCGAGGCCTGGGCGCTCCGCGCCGAACTCGACTTCAAGTCCCTCCTCGACGGCTCACTCATCGTCCAGACCTCCTTCGTCTCGCGGATCCGCTCGCGCGAGGACTTCCTGGGCGCGGAGTGCGAGAGGCAGGGCGGCCGACACGCCGTCCTCCGCGAGCCGACCGAGGCCGAGTGGAAGGACATGCTCTTCGGCTGGCTGGTCGAGACGGGCGTCACGAGCAACTCCGTCATCTACGTCAAGGACGGTGTCACGGTCGGCATAGGCACGGGCGAGCAGGACCGCGTCGGCGTCGCCGAGATAGCGCGGGACAAGGCCTACCGCAAGCTGGAGGATCGCCTGCTCTGGGAGCGCAGCGGCCTGGGCTGGAACGAGTCCGCCGACGAGGCCGCCAAGGCGGCGGTGCGCGAGGAAGTGCGCGAGCTTCACGGCGGCCTTTCCGGCTCGGTCATGATTTCGGACGCCTTCTTTCCCTTCAGGGACGGCATCGACGTGGGCCTCCGCGAGGGCGTGAGCGCCGTCGTCCAGCCCGGAGGCTCGGTGCGCGACGACGAAGTCATCGAGGCCTGCAACGAGTACGGCGCCGCCATGAAGTTCACCGGCCAACGCTGCTTCAGGCATTGAAGGGCCTCGGGCGGGATGGCGGGCCGATGCCGCCGGAGACCCCGTTTACCCGAGGGCCGTTTTTTTGTACTATTTACGATATTATCGCGCCCGGCGAGTGACATAGCGGCCCCCGCCCGAACGGGGTGGGCTGCACGGGCCGAGGCGGCGAACGGAGGTCATCATGAACGATCTGCAGCCCATGGACACGAAAGAGCTTTCGGAGCGCGGTTTCAAGGGCATAAGCGCCACGGTGGGCGGTGTCGCGATCCTGGTCCTCAAAGGCATCGCCGGCATGTTGGGCGGCATCGTCGGCGTCGGGATAGGCGTCATCGCGATGGGGCTGGGCATTTCGGGGCTCAAAGGCCACACCAAGACCGACAAGACGGGCGGAGCCATAGCCTTCGGCACCGGCGCTCTGTTCGCCCTGGCCGGCGTATCGCATTGGCACATTCCTTTCGTTTCGGCCTTGGCCGGAATTCCGGCCGGCCTCGTGACCGTGGGCGCGGTGGGTCTCATCGGCTACGGTCTCTACAACGCCTTCAGGTTCATCCGCGGCCTCAGGCACCGCGCCTAGCGCCGCCGGTCGGAGCCGAGGCTAGAGCCGCGGCCGAGGCCTGCATTCTTCGACAACCGGGAGTTCCGACCAACACCATGACCTACCTCATCGAAACCTACGGCTGCCAGATGAACAAGGCCGAATCCGCGGCGCTCGAGAGCATTTTCCGCGAGCGGGGCTGGACCCCGGCGACACAGCCGCCGCTCCCCGACCTTCAGCGTCTCGTCGTTCCGGGAGAGCCGCGCCGAGAGGAAGAATCCGCGCTCGACGATGTCGACCTCGTCCTCATCAATACCTGCTCGGTGCGGGCCACGGCGGAGAACCGCGCCTGGGGCCGCATCGACCGCTTCGCCGCCCTGAAGCGGGGCCGCGCCGCCGCGGGGCGCAAGAGCTTCGCCCTCGTCGTCACCGGCTGCATGGCCGAGCGACTCAAGCGCCGGATCACGGCGCGGCAACCCGCGGTGGACTACGTCGTGGGGACCTTCCAGAAGCAGGCCTTCGGCCTCGTGCTGGACGCAGTCGCCCAGGGCAGGGCCCTCGACGAAATCGAGGAGAGCCCGGCTTTCGTGTTCGCGCGGTCCTACTACGAGCCCGGCTCCTTCCGCTCCTTCGTCCCCATCATGCACGGCTGCGACAACTACTGCTCCTACTGCATCGTGCCCTATCTGCGGGGCCACGAGGTATCGCGCCGCCCGGCTGACATTCTCGCCGAGATCGACGCCCTCGAGGACTCGGGCGTCCGCGAGATCACGCTCCTCGGCCAGAACGTCAATTCCTACCGATGGAAGGGCGAGCTGCCGGAGGAAGCGGGCGCTTCGGCCTCCGACCTCGGCGGCTCGGCCTCCGGGCTCGACTTTCCCGGCCTCCTGCGCCTCGTCTCGGCCCATCTCCGCGAGCGGGGCAAGGGCGGGATACGCTGGGTCCGCTTCCTCACGAGCCACCCCAAGGATCTCTCCGACGAGCTCATCGGCGTCCTCGCCGAGGACGAGCTCTTCTGCCGCCATGTCCACCTCTGCGTCCAGTCGGGCTCCGACCGCATCCTCGCGGCCATGAACCGCCGCTACACCGCGGCGGACTACCTCGACCTCGCGGCGCGGATGGAGGCGGCCATCCCCGGCCTCTCGCTGTCGACCGACATACTCGTCGGCTTCCCCGGCGAAACCGAGGAGGACAACGACGCCAGCCTCGAGCTCATGGAGCGGGTCCGCTTCGCCTACTCCTTCATGTACCACTTCAATCCCCGCGACGGCACGCCTGCCGCCTCGCTTCCCGATCGGGTGTCCGAGAAGGTCAAGCGCGAGCGGCTCTCCCGCGTCATAGCCCTGCAGAAGCGCATCACCGGAGAGCTCATGCGAGCGCGCATCGGCTGCGAGGAGGAAGTGCTGGTGGAAGGCCTCTCCCGCCGCAGTAAGACCGAGGTGCTGGGACGCACGCAGCGCGACGAGATGGTGGTCTTTCCGGCTCCCGCCTCGCGCGTGGGCGGTTTCGCGCGAGTGAAGCTCACGGGACTCTCGGGAAACACCTTCCGCGCCGAAGAGATATGAGATGGACAATCTCCGCGGCCCTTCCTTCGCGCTCCGCTTCGCCTTCGCCGCGATAGCGGCCGCTCTGGCACTCTGGCCCTGCCGCGCCGCGGCCCAGACTCAAGGCGCCGCGGTCGCCGCGCCTGCTCCGGCCTCCGCGCCCGTCGCGGCTCCGGCGCTCGCGCCAGGGAGCGAGAGCCTGGCGGCGGCGCGCAAGGACCTGATCTCAGTCCCCCCCGCGGAGCTCGCCGCCCGCTTGGCCGCCCTGGCCGCGGCCCTGCCTCCCGCCGACGCCGTCGACCTCATAGGCGAGCAGGTGGACAAGGTGCCGGTCCCCGCGGCCCGCGCGAAGCTCTGCGAAACCGCCGCGGGCCTGTATCTCCTCTTGGGCGATTTCACCGGCGCGGCCGCCTTCTACCGGCGCAGCTCCGCTCAATCTCCGACGGGCGATCCGGCGGCCCTCCTGCGAGCCGCCCGGTGCGAGATCGCCGCCGGCGAAAACGACCGCGCCCGGGAGCTGGCCGCCTCGGTTCTGCGCAGCCTCTCCGGTGCCGCCGGCGCGGCGCCCGCCGCCGGCGCCACCGAGGCGCAGGCGCATCTCGTCGATGCCTGGGCCCTTTTTTTCGCCGGCAGGACCGAGGCGGCCCGCTCCGCCGCTCTGGCCGTGAAGGCCGCTCCTTCTTCGCCCGGACGGAAAGAGGCGGATTTCCTGGCCTGGGTCTCCTCGACGCCCGCGGCCAAAGCGGCCGCCGCAGCCCGGCTCGCGAAAGAATTTCCCGACAGCCCCGAGGCGCTCATGGCCGCGGGCAGCCTTCCGCTCGCTCCCCTCCCGCATTGGTATCTCGGGCGAAACGCCCCGGAAGGCCCCGCGGGAGCCGCGGGAGCCCCGGCCTCCGTGGGAGCCGTGCCCGTTTCCGCGACGCAGGAAGCCGCCGAAGCCGCTTCGGCGGCTTCCCCGTCTCCGGTCGCGGGCTCGCACGAGGATTCGCGGCTGCAGGTCGGCTATTTTTCTGTCGAGTCCAATGCGCGCAATTTCGCGGCCGAGCTCTCGGCCAAGGGTTTCCGCGCCGCGATCGACGTCAGAAAGCCCGCTCCCGGCTCCGTCGAGGGCACGCGGTGGATAGTCTACGTGGAAGGCGGAGCCGATCCCGACGCCCTGAGGCTTCGCCTCAAGGACGCCGGCTACGAATCATATCCCATGGACTGAGGAGCGCTTCGCGGCCGGGCGCCGCGGCCGATGGCCGGGGCGATTCATCCGCCGATTCGCTGCTCGAAGACGAGCTTGTTCTCCTGGAGAATCTCGAGCCCCGAAATGCTCACCCGCGCCGGATCCAGCACGAGGCGCCTCGTCGTCGTCGGGCCCGACTTCGTCTCGGTGTAGGTGGCCCGGTAGGTCCGCCTGCCTCCGGAAAGCCCGTTGTCCTTGAGCACGCTGAGAGAGAGGACCATGTCCGAGCCGAGGCGGTACAGGTCGAAGGCCCCCCGCTCGACGGCGCCGTTCCGCTGCAGACTGTATCGCGGGGAGGCGAAGAGCAGGACCGAACCGTCGGACGAACGATAGGGCCCCTCGAGCCTGAAGTCGGGGAGGGCGCTCTTGGACGCGTTGTGCGCAATCGATTCCATCGCGTCGGACGGCAGTTTCTGGTAGCTGCCGTCCCAGGAATTCTGCGAATCCACCTTCATGCGCAGGTCCTCGAACACCCGCACCGAAATGGTATCGGCGCCGGTCAGCTCGATGTCCATGAGCCGCCGGAGATTCGTGATGTCCTCGTTCTGGCAGCCGGCGTAGAGACCGTAGCGGGTCGCGTGAGAATCGGTCCAGCGGAAGACTTCCTGGGTGTCCGTCGTATAGAACGTGATGGTATTGTTCGGCTTGTCGAAGATGAGGAAGCGCGCTCCCGGGTCGAGCGGCCCCTTGTCGGACTCGTACCATCCTCCCTGGAGGAATTTCTCGAAATCCTTCTCCGATCCGGTCAGGACCTTCGCTATCGCCTCTTTTTCGACCTGGGCCCCCGGAATGCGCGCTTCGGCGGTCTTGACGTAAATCCCCCGCTTGAGATCCCAGGTGTAGGTGCTCTCTATCTGGTCGAGCAGGTTCTGCGAACTCTTGTCCCGGTCGAAGCCGTAGATCGGAATGCTTTCGCCGTCGGTCTGGCCGAGCTGGTAGCCTTCCGAGCGCTGGACGTCTCCTATGCTGACGGAGTCGGCTTTCAGGGAAAGGATGGGCGTATAGCTCAAGGGGCCGTTTCCGGGAGATCGACGGAACACGACGATCGTCTGCTCGTTCGAATCGTCCATGCCGGTGCAGATGATCTCCATGTTGTGGTCGCCTATGAGGTCCTTCGCCTGCACCGCGAAGGTGGTCAGCTTGGTCGCGAGGGTGTCGCCCTCCCAGGCGCGTATCCAGGTCCGTCGGGCGGGCACGTAGACGGCCACCACGATGGTGAGGCGGCCGTCGCTTCGGTCGGTCTTTCTCACTATGAGTATCTGCTCGTCTCCCTGGCCGCCCTCGTCCTGGACGAGAAGGGTGGAGACGACATCGAGGATGACTTCGTTGGGCAAGGCCGCGATATGGTTCACGGCCGAGGTTCCCTGGAGTCCGGCGCCCTGCTCCTCCGGAGTCGAGCCGCGCGGAGCGATCACCACCTGCTTCGTGGCCACGGGACGCGCGGCGGCGGCGGCGCCGGCGCGCTCGCTCAGGAAATAATAGACCGACAAGCCCAGGACTACGGCGCAGACGATGAAAAATGCAGCCTGGATGAGACGCTTCATGATGCTCCAGTGCGCAGCGAACCGCATTTCGCGGCGGGAGGCCTATGGGTCGCGCGTATTTCCGACGCCACGCTAGGCGCGCGACAGGGCCTTTCCGATGGTTTGTAACACGTCGGCTTTGCTGGATTCAAGGGGCGAAACGCAGGTGAATCCCGCGGCCGTCTTGTGACCGCCTCCGCCGAAGGATTGGGCTATGTGGGCTACGTTGATTTGCCCCTTGCTGCGCAGCGAGCAGCGGAGCCGGCCTTGGAGGTTTTCCTTGAAGAGGATCGAAACCTCGATGGTCCTGCCTTGGAGCGGGATGTTCACCAGGTCCTCGGCATCTTCGTAGGCGGCTCCCGAGACGGCCAGATCGGAACGCCGCAAGGTCTGGACGGCGATCCGGTTTTCGCTGTGGAGCTCGAGCGTCGAAAACACCATCTTCTGGAGGATGAGGACGCCGATCGAGCCGGATTCGTACAGGTGATTGTGGATCGCGTAGGGCTGGACGCCGAGCCGGACGAGCTCCGAAGCGAAGGCGAAGGTCCGCTCGCTCGTCTTCGGGTAGGCGAAGGAGCCCGTATCGTACACCATGCCCGCGAATATGGCTTCCGCAGCGTCCCGGGGCAATTGCACCCCGAGGCGCCGGACGAGCTGATAGACGAGTTCGCAGCTGCTCGAAGCCGTCGGGTCGACGAAAGACAGCGGCCCCGGATCGCCCTTGAGTTCGTGGTGGTCTATGGCCAGGTATCGCCGGGCCGCGGCGAGCAATCTCTCCCCGGAAGAGCCCAGATAGGTGAAATCGTGGGTATCCATGACGATGAGCGTCGATTCCGCCGGATCGAAGGGAGGCCAGTCCGAAGCCGAGACGGGGACGAAGATGCCGGCTTGATCGATGAAGCGGTACTTCGCGGGCACGTTGTCCGCCACCGTCGGCACCGCCTGCTTGCCGATCGAGCGCAGCGCCAGCACGAGAGCGTAGACCGCCCCCAGGCCGTCCGCGTCGGGGCCGTCGTGCGAAGCTACGATAAAGCGATCGTTGGCCAGGAAGTAGTCGGTCAGCTCGTCGAGCGTCATCAGTTCTCCCGCTTTTCTTTATCGTTTCCCCTCCGCGATCTTAATAGCAGATAGGACGCCGCCGCAAGCGCCAGTATGAGAACGCCGAGCGCGGACCAGACGAGAAGAGGCGAAATCGGTCCAGAAGAGCCTCGATCGGCGGCCCCTGTCCCAGCGGAGCCGCCGTCCCCGGTCTCCGGCTGCGCCGCCGCGGAACCGCCTCCGGTCGGCCTGTCGGATCCCGCCGCTGTCGCGGCGGCCGTCCCCGTAGACCTGTCCGCGGCCTGGCCGCCGCCCGAAATGCCGTCGGCCGAACCTGCGAGCCGGTTCGTCGGCGCCTCGGTCAGGAGTTTCATCACCTCGGGCGCGGCCGCATCGACCTTGGCCCCTACGCCGAATCCGACCGTGATGGCGCGGAACTTGCCCAGGTTCACCCGCTTGACATATTGGAGAGCCGGGTGGTTGAGCCGATAGTCCTTGGCGACATAGGGACTTCCCTTGGGCGCTTCCTGCCGTTCATCGGTCACGAGCAGCACGTATTTGGGCCTGCCCGGCTGTCCCAGCTGCGCAAGATCGCGTTGCGCGGCGTCGAGGGCGGCTCCGATGTCGGTGAAGCGCCCGTCGGCCTTGACCGCCCGCAGCGTACGGATGGCGGCCGCCTTGTCCGCCTCCGAGGCGATGGTGCCGTCGTAGAGCCGGCCTACCTTGCCGTAAAAGGCTTCCAATATAAGGCGGTCGCCCGGAATGAGAATCGGTTCGAGCACATTGCCCGCAACATAGGCCTTGACCTGATCGAAAAAAGGCGCCATTGACAGGGATTTGTCGAGCAAAACGATGACGTCCAGACTCGTCGAGCGCTTTTCGGATGTGCTGGACGCCGTCGGAAGCTGCTTGGCTGCCGTTTTCGTCGTCGAGGTCTGTGCCGCCGCAGCCGGAAAATTGAATACAGACCAAAAGCACGCTACGATGAAGGAACACGAAGCGAGGAAGCTGTGAGGTCGGTTCACGAGTGCCTTCCTTTCCGCGGGGTGATGAGCCGCCGCTTTGATTCTACCATATTAGGGCCGGAATCGCTCACAAAAATTTCATTTCGGCCTTTACAACTTTCTTCCTACTTCGATACTATACAGCAAGAAAGCTTAATCGCGTAAAGGAGATACTATGGGTGCGATAGATCTGCCTAAGAGTCCTAATGTATTCCATCCCGAGAAGCCTTCGGCCGTCGGTTCGCGCAATTCGCTCGCCCAGGAGGGCCGCGACCAGCAGCGCGAGGTCAACCAGCTGCTCGAGGAGGAGACCAACAAGGTCATTCACCACATCAACGCTCGCCTCCCGAAAGAGGTTCTCGAGCGGCTCGATGTCATGGGCGGGTTGAAGGAGAAGCTCTACAACTACTTCAACCAGAACTACCAGAACATGTTCAACCGCTTCATGGTCACCACCGAGGACGAGATGGTGAAGAAGGTCAGGAACTTCATCGACAAGGAAGAGATGAAGTCCCTCGCCCGCTACACCCCGAAAGAGATAGCCGAGCTGCTCGACCAGGTAGGCGGCGCCGACAAGTTCAACACCGGCGAAGTCGAGAAGTCGATGGTCAACATGTTCGGCCACTTGCAGGGGCACATCCAGCGCGGCGTGAACGAGCTGGAAAACCTGACCAATGCCCTCCTGCGGCAGAAGACCGATGTCGGCGCCTTCATCCGCGGCGAGAACGCCTATTCGGTCGTCAAATGCTCCTTCAAGGACAATCTGGCCAAGCCCAAGACCGTCACCGACGTCAAGCTCTCGGTCAACATCCTCGACTCCGAGCTTATCTCCCCGATCTTCCACTACCAGGTCACCGTCGAGTACCTCATCAAGGATCTCATCTCCAAGCACCTCATCGACCAGATCGACAAGGAGATCGAGAAGCTCAAGGACCGGCTGATCGACGCCGGCAAGGAAGAGCTCTCGGACACCGAGATCATCTTCGAGAAGATGAACCGCATCCGCGACTACACCGACGACGACGCGGAGAATCCCAAGTCCAAGCGCTACACCATCATAGCCAAGGATCTCATGGAGCGGATCAACAACCTCCGCGCCGAGATCGACCCCGCCACCTTCGATCAGCTCAACATCCGCGAGAACCTCAAGAAGATCGTCGACATCGAGAACATCCGCAACCGCGGCTACAACACCGCGGTCAACTCGATCACCTCGATCCTCGACACCTCCAAGATGGGCTACCAGTACATCGAGAACCTCAAGAACGCCCGCGAGCTCATCATCCGCGAGTATGAGGACACGAATTTCGCCATCCTGCCCGACGAGCGCTACCAGATCCGCCTCCAGTACTACGACAATGCCCAGCTCATCGAGGAGCGCAAGGCCTACGCGGTCCAGCTCGCCAGCTTCGAGACCGAGGTCCAGCACCTCTGGGACGTCCTCGAGATGATGTACGAGGATTCCAAGTTCCTGAAGCGCATTTCCGACTTCAACGATCTGGCCGGCATCTATCGCGGCAAGATCAAGCGCCGGATCAAGGACAAGAGCAACGAGCCGCTGTACGAGAACATCGCCAAGGTCTGGGACGAGATTTCCTTCGTCAAGGCCGCCGACACCGACGTGGAGAAGAACAATCCCACGAAGCTCTACGAGAAGGACAAGATCCGCTCCAGGCTCATCCTCATGTCCGACAAGCTCAAGAGCATGTACTCCTACCAGTACCCGATCCAGCGGCGCGTCGTCGAGGAGCGCCTCGCCTTCTTGTCGAGAGAGTTCGACAAGTTCGCCTACATGATCAATCCCTACCACATCCAGCCGGGACTCCTCCTCGATGTGGACATCACCTCGATCAAGAGGAAGAAGGCTACGCTCGACGGCATGGCCAACGTCCTCAACGAGTTCCTCCACGGCGTGTCCAAGGGCTTCCAGGACGCGGCCTTCGCGGCCTTCAGCCGCCGCCGCTCCACGGTCCGCGAGGACATCGCCCAGTCCTTCTCGCCCGGCGATGTCGGCGAGCAGTCCGGCGGCCCCGCCGGCGCCGACTACCTCTCCATGCTCAACGCAGACACCGGTCCGGCCCTCGAGGAGGCCATCGAAGAGATGCCCGCCCCGGTCAACGTCCAGGCGCCATCGCGGCGCGGCGGCGCCCGAAGCAAGGGCGTGGTCGATTCCGGCAAGAAGGGCTCGGCGAAGCCGGCCGGTAGACGAGGACGCCGAAGCGACGATGGAGGACTTAGGCAGCTTTAATGCCTCATGAAAGACCGGCCGGTGTAAACCGGCCGGATTCTTTTTCCGCAAGCTCGGTTCCGTTGAAATGCGAATGCATTTCGCAGGAATCGGTGGAAGTCCCGGCGAGAGGGCGGAGCGGTTTGATAGGGACCGGCCCCTGGTTCGTGGAGAAACTGCCGGTCACCGCGGCACTTGCGTTCAACGCCCGAGTGTATATCATTAAGGCATGCCCGAGGGGCCGTCCTCCCGCTCACGGGGGACGGCCTTTTTCGCAGGAGGAGTTCAGCCCATGAAAAGCATGATCAGTCAATTCGAGGGGCTTGCCGACCGAGATGGCTTCAACGCTTCGGTTCGGCATATTCAAACCGTGGTCGCGTCGGTGGATAGGTTGGCCGACAAGGAAAATTTAGCCGACATCATAGGCGAGCTTCTCGAGGACAAAAAGCTCGACAAAGACGACATCCGCCCGGTCGTATCCATGATCTTAGGCCAAAAATACCCGTATCGCAGCGTTTCGGCCAACCTGGATACGGTAGCGAGCGAGCTCGGCACCGTGTCCGACGAGACTGCCTCGTGGAACGGGGTGGACCTTGTCGCGATCTACTTCCATCCGGATCTCGGAGCCTTGATCGTCAATCCCAAGAACAAGCAGCGCATGGCGCAGATCGACCGCCTCAACCGCTCCGAGCTGGTCGTCGTCTATGCCGGCCGGTTCACCAAAGAAGGCGATCCGGCCGTGCTCGAAGCCGCCGCGCGCGCCGTCATCGATCTCTTCGCCGGACGCAAGCCCAAGGTTAAACCCGAGTTCCTGAAGGGTGACTGCGCCTACAGGCAGCCCAAGTCGCCCGCCGCGGCCGCCGAGGCCAGGCCCAGGGCAAAACCGAAGGCCAAGGCGGCCGTAAGCGCCGCCAAGGCGCCTCCCAAGGCGAAGAAAGCGGCGGAGCAGCCTGCGGCGGCCGAGCCCGAGGAACCGAAGGCGGCCGTAGCCGCCGAACAGGCGGTCAAGCCGGGCGCCCGCATGACCCCCATGTATTCCGTCAATGTCACGAACGAGCTTTTCCACAACGGCAACGTCGAAGCCTGGAAGCGCATCATAGCGAGCTACAACGCGAAGCATCCCGACCTTCAGGTTCTCGTCTACTACGACGGAGAGCGCATCACCAATCTCAACGCCCTTTTCAAGTGGGGCAAGGTCAAGCACGGCTCCTCGATCCAATTCGCCATAGCGGGCGAAAACATCTCGGATGTGGCCAAGCTCCAGCGCTATCTCGCTCAGGGCGCCAGCCACATGTTCGAGGCCTTCCTGAGAGGCCCCGTGAACAGCGTCATGGCGCTGTTCTAGTCGCTCAAGCCGACGAAGGAAAGGAAAGGCCATGAAGAATAATGTCCATTTTTTCAGCCAGAAGGAACCGGTCAAGAAGGACGTCGAACTCGACAAGCTCGGCATGCGCGGCCGCCAGGCCAATGAGTTCGCCGAACTTTCCCTCCCCATCCTTCCCGGTTTCATCATCGATTCCGACGCCGCTTCCCGCCTCGCCGAGGAGAAGGTAGGCGAAGAACTCAAGCCCTTCATCAAGAAAGCGGAAGACATAGTCGGCAAGCGGCTCGGCGACCAGAAGAATCCCTTGCTGTTCAAGATCGTCGTATCGCCCAACCTGGCCATATCCAATTACCCGACGCTCCACGACTTCGGGCTCGCCCGGGACACGGTCGAAGGATTCGCCTCCTGGGTCGGCGCCAATTTTGCGGCCCACGAAGTGCTTTTCCTCGTGCGCGGCATGCTCGCGGTCGAGGATCGCATCGCGGAAATCGAAGGGCGCGACAAGGACCGCTTCGCCATCGCGGCGGCGGCCGAGGGCTGCACCAAGAGCTTGCGCGCTGAAAAGGCGGCCAAGTCCGCCTCGGATTTCATGGACGAGTACGCCCCGCTGCTTCCCGCGGGTTTTTTCGACTCGGCTGGCGCTCAGATGGAGATCGCGCTCAAGCGCGTTTCCCGCCTCGTGCGCCTCGACGAGCAGGATGCCGGCGACACGGCCATTCTCGTGCAGCCGATGGTCTACGGCAATTACGGCAAGGACTCTTCCTCGGGAGCCTTCTTCACGCGCGACATAGTCACGGGTCAGGCCGTGCTGCAGGGCGAGTTCTACCAGGAGCGTTTCAACGAGATCGGCGCGGAAGGCAAGGACATCAACAAGATCGACGCGGCCGACCTCAAGGAACTCGAGCGCATCGCCCGCAAGCTCGAGGACAAGCATCTCGAGATCAGGCAGATTCGCTTCACCATCGAGAACAGGAAGCTTTGGCTCATCGAGCAGCGGCAGGTGGTGGCCAAGAGCACCCAGGCCGACCTCAGGCTGGCGCTCGACCTGAACGCCCGCAAGGTGGTCGATGAAGCCTACGTCGTCAGCTCGATAGCGCCCGGGCGCCTCAACGAGATCCTGCACGATATCGTCGACTTCAATTCGGTCAAGAAGCTGCCGGGCGTCACCGGCGGCATCGCCGGAGCCCCGGGCGCGGCCATCGGGCGCGTCTACTTCAGCACCGAGGCTCTCCTCGAGGCGTATCGGCTCGCCCAGCAGAAGAACGAAGACAAGCACTTCATCCTGGTGATGCCCTCCACCTTCGCCGAGGATGTCAAGGCCATAGAGGCGGCCGCCGGCGTCCTCTCCTGCGAAGGCGGCTATTCCGCCCACGCCTCGGTCGTCGCGCGGCAGTACGGCAAGGTCTCGCTCGTAAAGCCCGAGATGAGAATCCGCGGCAAGAAGGCCACCATCGGAGATCTGGCCATCGCCGAGGGCGAGTACATCACCATGAACGTGCCCTTCTACGGCGAGCCGCAGGTCTGGCTCGGCAAGGCCGATCTCATTTCGCCGGATCCCAAGGACTCGGGCCTCCTCGACTTCATAGCCTTGGCCAAGAAGCAGATGCGGCATTTCCACGTGCGCGCCAACGCCGACACCCCGAGGGACGCGGCGCGGGCCCTGCTGTTCGGCGCGGAAGGCATCGGCCTCACCCGGACCGAGCACATGTTCTTCAACGAGAAGCGGATCAACGTGATCCGCGAAATGATCCTCTCCGACACGAAAGAGGAGCGGATCAAGGCCCTCGACAAGCTCAAGCCCATGCAGCGCGAGGATTTCTACGGCCTGTTCAAGACCATGGCCGGCAAGGAAGTGACGATACGCCTCCTCGACGCCCCCCTGCACGAATTCCTGCCCCACAATCCGGCCGAGATGGAAGCCCTCGTAGCGCATCTCACGGCCCGCAAGGGCGCGAAAAAGCTGTCGAAGAACGAGATCCAGGCCCGTTGCGACGCGCTCTCCGAGTTCAATCCCATGCTCGGCCACCGCGGCTGCCGCATCGCGGTCTCCTACCCCGAGATCTACGAGATGCAGGTCCGCGCGATCTTCGAGGCAGTCTACAGGCTGCAGAAGGAGAAGATCGACGTTCGTCCCGAAGTCATGATCCCCGTGGTCATGAACGCTTCCGAGCTCAAGCTCGTCGTCTACGGCAAGAAGATCGAGGGCAAGCAGTATCGCGGGCTCGTCGAGATTGAAGAGGAAGTCCGCAAGGAGCTCGGCGCGAAGAGCGTGCCCTTCAAGGTGGGCACGATGATCGAGCTTCCCGCGGCAGCCCTGAGCGCGGGCGACATAGCCCGCTACAGCGAGTTCTTCTCCTTCGGCACCAACGATCTCACGCAGACCACCCTCGGCATCAGCCGCGACGACTTCAACTCCTTCATGCCCGACTACTCGCTCTACGATCTCATCGAGGGCAATCCCTTCTCGCTGCTCACGCCTCCCGTAAAGGATCTCGTCGCCACCGCGGTCCGGCGCGGCAAGCTCTCCCGGCCCGACCTCGTGACGGGGCTCTGCGGGGAGCACGGAGCCAACCCCGACAATATCCGCTTCTGCATGGCAGCGGGCCTCGACTACGTTTCATGCTCGCCGTACCAGGTGCCCCTGTCCATCACGGCGGTGGCCCAGGCGGAGCTCGAGCTTCGCAAGGCGGCGGAGAAGAGCTAGCCTTCTTTAGTCTCAGTCCGGGAATTCAAAGAGGCCGCCCGTCAGGGCGGCCTCTTGCTTGTGTGCGACGAGATGATGCGGCTCCTCCTCGCTCCGCCAGATTCCGGCCGGGCGCTAGCCCGGATCCGGCGGCGGGAGCAGCTGCGGCTATTCGCTGTGATAGTCCCAGACCATGGAGCGCTTGATCGTCTCGGCGACCGAGGCCGCGACCTTTTTCGCGTCGATCAGGGGTACGCCTGCTTCCTTGTTGAAGGTCTTCTCGAAGAAAAGCTGCATGGATTGGTACATGTCGGGGAGGAAGTAGAAGCAGAAGGCGAAATTGATGCCCGCGGGCCGCATGATCGTGAAGGCGCCGTAGGAGATCACCGCCGACTTGCCCACGTAGATGCGGGTCTGATTCTTGCAGGTATGGAGCTCGAGCTCGCTGAAGCGCAAGGGTATTTTCTCGATGCTCGAGCGCACGAAGGGTTCCATGCCCTTGTTGGGATAGTTGGACGGCTCGACGAGCACGAAGAGCTTTTTTCCGTCGGTCTGGAAGGTAAGCCCTTCCTCGTTGGGATAGATCGATTTGACGTTGCTGTAGGAAACGATCTCGTATCGCGAATAGGCGGTATTGGACGCGAAAAAGGACGACACGATATAGCCGTGGTCCTTGGGCAGGGCGTTCTTCGAGTAGGCATCGAACAAGTCCATGGCTTTTACCGGCATTTTTCCCTCCAGAGCAAGTATAGCATTCGAGCCGTAAAGGTCAACGCCCCCGGCTTTTGGGCTTGGTGCGGCCGATGGCGTCGGCCAGCCCGCTTGAGCCGTCCGACGCCGCCCCGGTCGATCGCGTATTCGCCGGCCGGGGCGGCGTCGCCGGCCGGGGCGGCGTCGCCGGCCGGGGCTTCGTCGCGGGCCGAGGCGCGGCGCCGGCGGCTTCCAGCTCCTCGGCCCGCTCCAGGCACCGGCCGGCGAAATCGGAAAGCCCCTGGCGCTTATACAGGAGGCCGAGATTTCGCCAGCCGCGGGGATTGCCCGGAGCGATTTCCGTGGCGCGTCTGAGGGCGTCTACGGCGGCCTCCGCCTTTTCGAGACGGGCATAGAGCGCGCCTTGGAGTATCCAGGGTTCCGGGCCCGACTTGGCCTCGGCGGGAGCCTTCTCGAGCAGAGCGAGCGCGAAGCCGGTCTTGCCGTCCTTGTCCAGGCAGTGGGCGAGACCGACGAGGAGTTCGCCCGAGGAGGGCGTCTGGCGCAGGAGGTCGCGGTAGACTATGGCCGCCTCGCGGTAGCGCCCGGCGTTGCGATAGCACAAGGCGAGGAGGCGGCGGCCCCGTTCGCCCGGCTCGGCGTAGGGCAGTCCTCCTTCGAGCGCGGCGGCGGCCTTCTCCCAGTTTTTTCCGCCTACGAGAAGGTTGACGTATTCGCGGCGGAGCTTGGCGTTGTCGGGATAGCGCTCCAGATAGGCATCGTAGGCGGCGGGAACGGCCTCGGTCGAGCCGAGGGACTCCGCGACGGAAATGCGGTAGAGAAGCGAGAGTTCATGTTCGGGCACCATGATCAGAACCTTCTCGAACCAGCCCGAGGCGAGGTCGGGACGGCCGGAACGGTAGAGGGTTTCGCCCAGGGCGAACATGAGCCGGGGATCAGCCCCTTCGCCGGCCGCCGTGCGGCCGCGCATGAGAGCCTGAAGCGTAGGCAGGAGGGTTTCGCCGTCCTCGCCGAGCCGGGCGCGGCACAGGGCGGAATAGTAGTCGACTTCGCCGCTTTCCGCGCCGAGGCGTCGGGCGCGCTCCACCGCGGCGAGAGCCTCCTGATAGTCGCCCAGGTCCCAGAGGGCCATGGCGAGTCCGAGCCGCAGCTCGGGCGACTTGGAATCTGCCTCGACGGCGCGGAGCCAGTGGTCGCGGGAGCGTTCGTATTCTCCGAGGGCGCGGAGACTTTCGGCGGCCAGCGCCCGAAGAGGCGCGTCCTTGGGCTCCGCGCGCAGGAGGGCGAGGGATTGCGATGCCGCCTCCTTCCAGCGGCCGTCGAGGAAGGCGGTCGAGGCGCGCAGCCGCGCGAGCGAGCGGTCGTCCTGGGGAAGGGCCGAGGGAAGATCGGGATTGTCGACGCGTATCCGCTCGAACTCGGCGAGGGCCTCGGCCTGCCTGCCTGCCGCGAGCAGAATGCCGGCGTGCACCCAGCGGATGGAGACGTCGGCAGGGGCGTGCCTGAGCGCGGCCTCGCAGTCGGCCAAGGCTTCGTCGAGCCGGCCGAGGGCCCGGAAGGTTCGCGCCCGCCAGAGCCGGGGCGCCGTCCCGTCGAGACCGTTGGCTATGGCGTAACTCAGCATCTGCCGGGCCATATCGGCGTCGCCGCGCGCGAGAAGCCGCAGCGCGCGGGCGAACAGGATGTTTATGTAGCCGCGGTGGATGCGCTCGTCGGCAGGGGCCAGGGTGACCGCCCGCTCCATGCAGTCCACCGCCGATTTCGTCCGGCGCAGCTTGAGATAGGTCGCTCCGAGCAGGGCCCAGGTCGGCGCCCGCTGTGGTCCCGCTTCCGCGCTTCGCCTTAGGCATGCGGCCGCGCTGCGAGTGCGGCCCAGCGCGAGGTAGGCCCTGCCGAGAAAGAAGAAGCCCGCGTCCTCCTCGCCGCCCGATTTCAGGTAGAGGCGGAACGCGTCGATCGCCCGGGCCCGCTCGCCGAGCGCGTAGCGAGCCCTCCCGAGATAGAGGAGGGCTTCGGGCATCGAATCGGTCTGGGAAAGCACGGCCGTGAGGAGCTCGGCGGACTTTCGATAGTCGCGCTCCTCTCCGGCCTTGAGCGCCCGTTCGAACAATCGTCGTACAGCGGTTTCAGCCATCGCGCTTGAGTGTACACCGTTCGGGCCGGGGTAACAATCGAGTTCGCGGCCCGGGTACGCCGTCAACTTGCCGCTTGAGTCTCCGGAGGGCTAGAATGGGGCATGGACAGCGGAGAGCGCGCCTTTCCTCGATTCATCCTCCTCGCGGGACTGACTCTCGGCATAGTCCTGGCTCTGGTCTGGTCGATGGTATTGAGCGAGAGGGGCATCCGGCGCCTGTACCTCGAGTTCGAAGCCTATAGAGCTTCGACGGTCCTGGCCGAAGCCTTCAGGCAGAGTCCCAATCTCCTGCCCGAGGACGATCGAGTCCTCGGTTTCGGGATCTACGCTTCCGACGGCTCGGCTCTGTTCCGAAGGGGCACGGCCCCCGGGACTTTGGCCATACCGCAGTTCCCGACGCCCTTCCCTCGGATGCGAATAGGCGCTTCCTCGCTGATACTGGAACGCCCCCTCGGCCCGGAGGGCTCCGGCATGTCCGGCATGGGCTACATGATGCGCCGCGGCACGCCCGGCGGCCAGCCGCCGCCCTTAGGCGCGAGGCATTTCGGCGGACCGGGCATGTCCATGGCGGCTTTCCCTCGGGCGCTCTGGCTGGAGTACGGGATCGGCAGCTACGCGCGACAGCGACTGGCCCTCTTGGGCGGGGCCGCGTTCGCGACCGCGGCGCTCCTGGGCTTTTTCATCATACTCGTCCGCCTATACCGCAGGAACGCCGAGCTGCGCGAGAGCGAAATCCGAAGCCGGGAGCTTGTCCAGCTGGGGGAGGCGGCGCGGACCCTCGTGCACGAGATCAAGAATCCCCTCGGCGTCATACGGATCCAGGCGGCCTCCTTGAAGCGCCTGGGCGACTCGGAGGCTTCGGAGAAGGCCAGAGCCAAGGCCCTGCTGATAGACGACGAGGTGCAGAGGCTGGCCGGACTGGCCGATCGGATACGCGAATTCCTGAAGGGAGGGGAGGGCGAGGCGCGCGAGGTGGACCTGCGCTCCTGGCTTCGCGATTTCTCCGCGCGCTATTCGGGGCAGCTGGTTCTCGCCGGGGAGGAGGTCGCGGGGCCGGCTTGGGTCCGCGTCGATCCCGAACGGCTCTCTCTGGCCCTCGACAACCTCGCGCGCAACGCGCTCGAGGCCTGTCCCGATCCGGCGCCCGAACTGGCTCTGGCCCGACGCGGCAGGCACTGGGAGCTCGTCGTCAGCGACGGCGGCCCCGGCGTCCCCGCCGAGCTTGTCCAAAGAATTTTCGAACCTTTTTTCACCACGAAAGAAAAAGGGACCGGCATCGGCCTCGCCCTCGCGCGCCGCATAGCGCGGAGCGCGGGAGGAGAACTCGCATACCGGCCCCGTTCGGGCGGAGGGGCGGTCTTCGCGCTCAGCATGCCGGCTCGCCGCGGAGCATGAGGACGAGGCGTGGGCGCGGCCGTTTCTCGCCCGCGCCCCGCCCTGCGAGCCTCAGGCTATTGCCTCAGGCTATTGCCTCAGGCTATTTTCTCGAATACCGACTTGATGATGGCGATGGCTTCCCGCAGCTCCTTCTCGGTGATGACCAGGGGCGGGGCGAAGCGGATGATATTGCCGTGGGTCTGCTTGGCGAGCAGACCGGCGTCGCGCAGCTGGAGGCACACGTCCCAGGCTTCGAAGCCTTTTTCGAAGACGACGGCGTTGAGCAGTCCCTTGCCGCGCACGAGCTTCATCTTCGGGCAGGCAAGCTTGCCCACTTCTTCGCGGAATATCTTGCCGAGCCGTTCGGCGTTTTCCTCGAGCTTCTCATCTTCCAGGACCTCGAGCGCGGCGATGCCGACGGCGCTCGCGAGCGGGTTGCCGCCGAAGGTCGATCCGTGCGTGCCGGGCGTGAAGACGTTCATGACTGCGTGATCCGCCACTATGGCAGAGATGGGCATGATGCCGCCGCCGAGAGCCTTGCCGAGGCACATGATGTCGGGGCGCGCCCCTTCGTGCTGCCAGGCGAAACGCTTGCCGGTTCTGCAGAAACCCGTCTGTATCTCATCGCAGATGAACAGGGCCCGATTTTCCGTGCAGGTCTCGCGTATGGCCTTGAGGTAACCCTCGGGCGGCGTGACGACGCCCGCCTCGCCCTGGATGGGCTCGACGATGACCGCCACCGTATTGGGCGTGAAGGCATCCGCGATGGCCCGCGCGTCGCCGTAGGGAACGCGCTTGAAGCCCGGAACGTAGGGTCCGTAGTTGACGGTGGAATCGGGATCGCTCGACATCGAGATGACGGCGATCGTGCGGCCGTGGAAGTTGTCGTCCACGCAGATGATTTCCTGCTTGCCGTTCTCGACGCCCTTGACCTCGACCCCCCACCTGCGCGCGGCCTTGAGCGCCGTCTCGACGGCCTCGGCCCCGGTATTCATGGGCAGGGCCATTTCGTAGCCGGTGAACTCGCAGAGCTTCTTGAGGAAGGGGCCCATCTTGTCGTTGTGGAAGGCCCGGCTCGTGAGCGTGCAGCGATCCAGCTGATCGCGGACGGCCTGCACTATTTTCGGGTGCCGGTGACCCTGGTTGACCGCCGAGTAGGCGGAGAGGAAATCGTAGTAGCTCTTCCCTTCGGGATCCCGTACCTTGCAGCCCTCCGCCCAGGTGATGACGACGGGAAGCGGATGGTAGTTGTGCGCGCCGAATTTCTCATCCAGGGCGATGTAGTCCTGGGACTTCATAAAACAACCTCCTTGTTTCCGGGAGCGACGATGGATACGCCCTGCGAAACAGTGAAGCCAGTGTAGCACCAAGGCGGAAAACGCGCCAGTCCTTCTTTTAAGTATTTATATTATCAATAATTATTTACTAGTGGTGCATGATTATGCAAAGAGCTCCCGCCTCATCGGCTGAAGCGCAGGGAGGCCCGCAGGGCGTGTTTCTCGATGGCCAGCTCGGCGAGCTTCGTGATGAGGGCCGTATAGGAAATGCCTCCCGCCTCGCACATGCGCGGATACATCGAGATGTGCGTGAATCCGGGAATCGTGTTCAACTCGTTGAGGAGCACTTCGCCCGTTCTCTTGTCGAGGAAAAAGTCGACTCGGGCCATGCCCGAAATCTCGCAGGCGATATAGGCGGCTAGCGCGACCGAACGGACCCGCTCGGCCTGCTCTTCGCTGATGGCCGCGGGAACCTCGAGCCTGGCTCCGTCCGGATCGACGTACTTGGCCTCGTAGTCGTAGAACTCGTGCGTCGGAGCCACCTCGCCCGGCCCGTAGGCGGCCGGGGAGGCGTTGCCGAGAACCGAGCATTCGATCTCGCGCGCGTTGACGAAGGGCTCCACGAGCACTTTCGTGTCCCAGGCCAGAGCCTCGCGGATCGCAGGGACGAGTTCCTCGGCCGAGTCGACCTTCGTGGCCCCGACGGAGGATCCGGCGCAGGCCGGCTTCACGAAGGCGGGCCAGCCGAAGCGGGCGCCGACCTTTCTGCGGAGCAGCTCTTCGCTTTCCTGCGTGCCGAGCTCTCCTTTCCTCACCGCGAGGAAGGGCACGACCGGCAGGCCGGCGCGCAGCCACAGTTCCTTCGCCTTCTCTTTGTCCATGCCGAGGGCCGAGCCGAGCACCGACGCTCCCACATAGGGAAGGCCCGCCACTTCGAGCAGACCCTGCACGGTGCCGTCCTCGCCGAAGGTTCCGTGGAGCACGGGAAAGACCAGATCGCAGGGCAGGGCGCGAATTTTCGTCGACCCGCCGGAGCCGGCCTTGCCTGAGGCTTCGCCGCGCCAGGCCTCCCCTTCGACGGCGAAGAGCCCCGCGGCCGGCGCGACTACCACGCGGGGTCCGGGCAGGAGGGGGAGGGGACCCTCGGCCATGCGCTGACGGACCGGCAAGTCCTTCTCCTGCAGATGCCAGACGCCATCCTTGTCTATGCCGACGAGGATCGGTTCGAATGTTTTCAGATCGATGTGGCGAACGATGCTTGCCGCCGACATCAGGGAAACTTCGTGCTCACCCGATCTGCCGCCGTAGAGAATGACGATGCGCTTCATGCTGCCTCCTGCTGCCGATGTATCCGGCCGATGCGTGCTGCTTAGTCTGCGGTTCGAGCGAGCAGTTCGCCGAGGGCCTTCTCCGCCTCGGCGATTTCGTCGTAGGGGACTGTCCTGTCCGCGTAGATGATCGAGTTTTCGTGGCCCTTGCCGAGAAGGGCTACGAGGTCGCCGGGGCCGGCGAGCTCGAAGGCCTTGCGGATGGCCGTCGGCCGGTCGGGTATGATGAATAGGTCGAGGCCGCGCCTGCGCTCGGGGCAGCCGGCGGCTATCTCCTCGAGCAGGGCCGTCGGATCCTCGCCTCGGGGATCCTCGTCCGCCAGCACGACGACATCGAAATAGTCGGCCGCCAGCCGCCCCTGCTGCGGCCGCTTTTCGGTATCCCGTTCGCCCCCGGAGCCGAAGACGCAGATCATCTTGCCCGCGACGCGCGCGCGCAGCGGGGGAAAGACGGTCTGGAAGGAAGATGGCGTATGCGCGTAGTCGACGATGACCTCGAAGTTCTGGCCTCGATCCACCGTCGTCATGCGGCCGCGCACGGGGCGCAACTGCCGCAGGAGGGGCACGAGCTCGGCTACCGTCATGCCGGTCAGGCCCGAAACGGCGAGCAGGGCGGCCAGCGCGTTCCCCACGTTGAAGGCGCCCGGCAGCTCGAGCCGCGCCTGGTGCCTCAGTCCGGAATTCCTCTCCAGGATCTCGAAGGATTCACCCGCCGCGTCGACGACAAGGTCGCTGGCGGAAAGCTCGGCCTCGGCCCCCGCCGCGCTGAAGCTTCGCACGGGCACGGCTCCCGCGGCTTCCAGGAAATAGTCGAAGGAAGGATCGTCCGCGTTGGCCACGGCGAAAGGCGAACGGGAACCGGAGGTCTTGCGCCCGAGGGCGCGGAAGAGATTGGCCTTGTCGCTTCTGTACCGCTCCCAGGTGCCGTGGAACTCGAGGTGCTCGTGCGTGACGTTCATCATGACGCCGACATCGAAGGCGACATCGCCGAGCCGGTTCGTCCGCGGCGACAGCCCGTGGGAGGAGGCTTCGACGACGGCGAAGGCCATGCCGGCGTCGCGCATCTCGGCGAGCATGCGATGCACCGCCGGAGCCTCCGGAGTGGTCTGGTGCTCGGGATTGGGGCGCTCGCCGCCGCCGGTGTCGGACATGACCGTGGAAAAAAAGCCCGCGCGCCGGCCGACGAGGCCGAGCAGCTGGTAGATGAGGTAGACGGTGGTGCTCTTGCCTTCGGTGCCCGTCACCCCGACGACGGCCAGATCCGCCGAAGGACGGCCGTAGAAATCGTCGGCGATGGGCGACATGGCGAAGCGCGGATCGGCGACCCTCGCGTAGCTCGCCCGGGGATCGTAGGAGTCCAGCTCCTCGGAGTGGACCACCGCGGAGGCGCCGGCGGCCAGGGCGGCGCCTATGAAGCGGTGGCCGTCGGCGTGGAGTCCCGGGAGCGCGAAGAACAGATAGCCCGGACGCACCGCCCGCGAATCGTAGGCCAAGCCGCGCACGACGACATCAGCCGCACCGCGAAGCTGGAGAACCTCAGCCCTGACGAGGATGTCCGACAATCGCTTGAGCATGGGCTAGACCATAGCATCGCGGGCGCGGGTTGAAAAAGGGGGAAGCGACGCGGGCTATCTATCGCCCTCAGAGAATGACCGAGAGCTTCCCTCCAAAGTAGAGGAGGAAGGGCATATCGCTGCCGAAGACCGAGGGTACATCGAGTCCGACGATGCCTCCTCCGAGCCTGAGATTGCGCTCCTTGCCGAGCTTGAACCAGGCCGAGAGGTCGGGGATGAAGACGTTGCCGGTGGACGTCGAATTGGCGAGGCCGAACATGGCGAAAGCCCCTCCGCCGAACTGCGCCTGGACCGCGAAACGCCCGAAGTCGAGTTCGGCGTAGGCGTTGGGCCAGAGAATGGTCTCGAGAATGAAGCTGAAGGCGCGGGCTCCTATGCCGAGCTTTACGAGCCCGAGATCGCCTTGGTAATAGAGCCCGGCCTCCGGCAGGGGGATGAAGGGCCAATCGGAGACGAAGCTGCCTTCGGAGGTGGCCCCCGAGGTCGTGCCGAGGCCTCGCGGCACTATGATCCCCACATCCAGCCGGAACTGGGCGAAGGCCGGGGCCGCAAGCAGAACCAGCACGATTGCGATGAGAGCGAGACGTTTCATGGCTTCCTCCTACCGTGAGATCCTTGATTCCAGTGTAACCCCTATCGTAGATTTTTTCACGGGCTATATGATCTAATGCGGCGGGGTCCGGAGGTGGAAATGTACGAGGTTCGCGTCGAGGCATCGTTCGCGGCTGCCCATTTTCTCAGGCACTACAAGGGCAAGTGCGAGCGGCTGCACGGCCACAATTACCGCGTCAGGGCCTGGGCCCGGGGAGAGCGGCTGGACGAGGGCGGCATGCTGCTCGATTTCGGCGAGCTGAAGGCTGCGCTCCGGAAGGTGCTGGAAGGGCTCGATCACAGCCTGCTCAACGACATGCCGGAGTTCAAGGACGACCCGAGCGCGGAACGGATCGCCGAGTACGTCTATCGATCCGTCGCCGCCCTGCTGCCGGCCGCCCCTCTCGCGGCCGTGGACGTCTACGAGACGGACACCAGCATGGCCCGATACGCGCCCTGAGACGTCGAAGCATGAAGCGCGGCGACGCGGAGGGCGGCGGACCCTGGCTCCGGGGCCCGGCGGTCTCGGAGGCCGATTATCTGTCATCCTCGCTCATGGCCTACATCGGCAACAAGCGCTCCCTGATTCCCTTTCTCCGGAAAGTGTTTCTCGAACTCCAGCTCCGCTCGCCCATACGATCTTTCCTCGACCCCTTCGCTGGAACGGGCTCGGTGAGCCGGCTGGGCCGGACCCTGGGCTGGAGGGTCGCGGCGAATGACATCGAGCCGTATTCCCTCGCCGTCAACTCCTGCTACCTGGGTGTCTCCGCGGATGAGGCCGGCGAGCTTTTCCGCGATGTAGGAGGACTCGGGCGCGCCGTGGAGCTGCTCAACCGGCTTCATCCCCAGCGTGAGGATGTCGGCGCCCCCGGGGAGCCCGCGGCGCCGTACATCGCGCTGCACTACGCTCCCGCGGAAACCGCCTCCGCCGACTGGAGGCGGGAGCGCCTCTTCTACACGCGCGAAAACGCGGTCTTCCTCGACAGGGCGAGGCAGGCCATCGATGAGCTCAGGCCGCCTCGCGCGGGCTCGGTTCCCGAACGCGGGCCCGAATCCACCGAGGAGAAGGAGCGGGCCCTTCTCCTCGGCCCCCTGGTCTACGAGGCCGCGACGCACGCGAATACCTCGGGAGTGTTCAAGGCCTGCCACAAGGGGTTCGGAGGCCACGGCCGCGACGCCTTGGGCCGGATACTCGCTCCCATGTCCCTGGAGCCCCCGCTTCTCTGGCCCGGCCCCGCCGCCGGGCTCGGCCGCGGCGACGCGGCCGCCTTTTGCCTCGGGCGCGGCGCCGACCTGTGCTACCTCGACCCGCCCTACAACCAGCATCAGTACGGCTCCAACTACCACCTGCTCAACACCCTGGTCTCCTGGGATCGCCGGCCCGTCGACGAGGAGCGCCTCTCCGACGGGAGCCTGCGCTCGAAGGCCGGCATCCCTCCGAGCTGGAAGGAACGGCGCTCGCGGTTCTGCTCGCGCACGGACGCCCTCGCGGCCTTCAAGGAGCTCCTGACCGCGGTGGACGCCCGCTTCATCGTCCTCTCGTACAACAGCGAGGGCATCGTCCCCGTGGACGAGCTCTACGAGCTGCTGGCCGACAGGGCCGACGTGAGTCTGCGTTCGGTGAGCTACACCGTGTACCGCGGAGGGCGCCAAAGCGCCTCGCGCAGGACGGGCAACAGCGAGATCCTCTTCGTCGCCGAGCGCCGCGCGGGACGCGGACCCGCACAGCCCGCGGCTGCCGACCGGGAGCTCGGCCGCCTGGCGGCCGAAACCCGGCTCGCCCGGGTGCTCGCTGGCCCCTTCGTCCCCGCCCGCCTCGCCGGCCTCGCTTCCGAAGACGGCAGCATCGGCGTCGAATCGAAGGCGGGGCGCTTCGTCCTGTCGACTTATCGCCGCCTGCTCGTGGAGGAACCGCGTCCTCCGCTGTCGGAGTCGCTCGGCGCGGACGAGATGCGAGAGCTGGCCGACCGGCTCGAGCCAGCCCTGGCCCGCGACAACGGCGAAGCCTGCGAGGCCTGCGCCCTCCTCCTCGAGTCGGGGGCGCGCGATAGGCGAATCCAGGACCTGTCCCTCGGTTGGCTCCGGAAACTCGCGCATCGGAAATATTCCGAGCGCTTCCGGGAACTGGGCGATCGGTTCGCCCGCTGCGCCGATGCGGCGCCGGCGGAGCTCTCCCGGCTGCGCGCGGGGCTGGCCGAGCTCAGGTCGCTCTACGAGGCGCGCACGGCGGGGCAGTCCCGCGCCCCGCGCGGCTGAAAGCGAGGGCCGCTCCCTTCAGTCGCGATAGCCGGTGACGCGGATCGACGCCGATCTCGCCGCCTTCGCCCCCAGGCGGTCGAGCCAGGAGGCGAGGCGCGCCTTTCTTCCCAGCGAGAGCCTCGCCGTGAAGGCTCCTTCCTCGCTCGCGTCGTCGATCTCGACCCTATAGACACAGTGCTTCTTGAGATCCCGGCCGCCGGGCTCGAGCAGTCGCTTCCCCCCGAGACGGCGCTCGACGACTTCGATGCGCTCCGCGGACAGCCATGAGCGCAAGGCTGCGTAGGCGCCGGCGCCGTAGGGAGGGCTCAGGCCGATTTCCACCTCGACCGCGGAAGGCTCGGGAGCAGCGTCGAGGAGGTCGAGACCCGCCGAGCGAGCCGCCTTTCGGACGGCTTCGGCATCCGGTCCGAAGAGCGCGAAAACGCAGAGTCCGTGGCAGGAGCCCAGCATTCCGGCCATGGGGCCCTCCGAAAAGAGCGCCTCCCGGGCCTCGAACACGGCCGGTTCGACGCCGGGGGAGGCCGCGGCCAATCGGCGCAGCAGCCAAGCCGCGCGGTAGGAATCCGTCGCGCCGAGCAGGCTGGCAGGTACATCGACGCGCGCGAAGATCCGCGCGAAGGAGCGCTTCGCCGCGAGCAGACGGCCGAGGCGTTCGGGGAAATCGCCGGGGCCTTCCTCGATTTTATGGCCGGCGAGGAACGCCCTGTCTTCGGGATCGTCGCAGGCTCCGCAGTCCGAACAGCCCGAGCCGAGGCAGGAGGAGCGGTCGCGGAAGGCCCTGGCTTCGAGGTAGTGAGCGTAGAGGCGATCGTGGCGCGAGTCCTCCTCGACGAAGGCGAGGGGAGGCCGCCAGGCCCGGTCTTTCTCGTTCCGGAAGCTCCCTTCGAGCAGTCCTCGCTCGCGCGCATGCTCCGCGAGCGAAGCCGCGGCTCCGTGCGGCAGGGTCCCGTCGAAGACGAAGCCGCGCGCAGGCGCGCCGAGGAGCCAGTCCGCGAGGGCGGAGCCTCCGAGGGCCAGGAGCTGATCGGCGAGATAATCGTCGAAATCGACGGCGAGGCGGAACTCGATCCCGTTCTCCTCGCAGGAGCCTCTCACGGCGGAGGATATGCGAGCGAGGTCGCTCTCCTCGAGGGCGAGGGGCGCGAACTGCAGGGGGGTGAAGGGCAGGCGCACGAGATAGCCCGCCGACACTATGACCCGCAGTCCCGGCGCTCCGGTTTCGCGCATCGTGCGCAGCTTCCGCGCGAACAGGGCGAATTCGGCCAGATCCTCGCTCCCCTCGAAACCGGCCAGGATGTAGAAAAGCTTGATCTCCCTGACCCCCGGGACGAACAGCGCCGCGAGCACCGCGTCCAGGTCGCGGTCGTCCAGGCCTTTCCTGAAGTAGCGCCTCATGCGCGCCGAGAGCCCCTCGACGCCGAGCGTGAACGAGCGTTTGTCCGCGGCCAGCTCGGCGCGCACGAGCGGCCGTTCCCGCGCGAGCAGGTCGAGGCGCTGGCTCATCAGATTGACGCGGCGGAAAATGCGGTTGAGCTCGAACAGGAGCGCGTAGATCCGGGCGTGGGTGTTGAAGTTGAAGCTGAAAAGCTCGAGCGTGTCGGCGCCGCTGCGGCGCTTCAGTTCGCGCGCCGCGGAGAGGAGCGAGGGCAGATCGGCCTCGCGGTAGGGCCTGCGATCCCAGCCCTCGAGGCAGAAGGAACAGTAGCCGGGGCATCCTGCCGTGATCTGCAGGCGCGCCGTCCCGGCCTCGTCCGAGTTGAGCACCGGATACGAGACGAGCGGCGGCGGCATGGGGCGCAGCACGCGCCGTCTCGCCGGAATCCCCGAGCCCGAGCGCCAGAAGCCCTCGATCGCCGAGGCGGCGCGCAGACGCTCGGATCGGGGCCGGCCGCGGTCGGCCAGGACGCGGACGAGATCGCCTATCGCGCCTTCGCCTTCGCCGAAGAAGATGCCGTCGAAGAAGGAGTCGGCGCCCGGACCCTCGCCGCCGAACAGGACCGCGCCGGAGGAAGCGGCGTTCGAGCCGCCCATGACGAGGAGGGGTTCCTCCTCGCCCCGTTCGGAGGCTCTGGGAGGGATCCGCGACGTCGAGAAAAGATGGGGAAGGTTGACAAGTTCGAGACCGAAGGCGTTGGAAGCGAGGACGAGGTCGAAATCGCGGGGCGAGCGGCCAGAGACGAGACCGGAAAACCAGGGCAGTCCCCGGGCTTCCAAGGCTTTCCTTTCCTGCCTCTCGGGGAGGAAGGCGAAGTCCACGAAAGAGAGGGGGAGGGCTCTTCTCGTCTCGGAGAAAAGCACGAGATGGGAACTCGACTTCTGGACGTCGCGGAAGCCGGATAGGCGGACGATGAGAATGCGCTGCGGGGCTGTTTCCCAAGGCGGATTGCCGAGATCCTCCACCACGGCGGGGATGAAGGCGGTCCGTCCGAACAGCGAGGCGAGAATCCCTTCAGGTAGCGCGGACATCGCCGCCTAGGGCCTCGGCGGCCGCCCGTCGGCGGGACCGCGCCGAGGAGGGCGCCCTTGAGGCGAACGTCCCTGCGGAGCGCGGTCGCGCGGACCATGTCCCTGCGGAGCGCGGTCACGTGGAGCGCGCTCTTGCGACGGGCGCCCCTGCGGAGCGCGGTCGCGTGGACCATGCCCCTGCGGCGCGCGGTCGTGTGGGCCATGTCCCTGCGGCGCGCGGTCACGTGGAGCGCGCTCTTGCGACGGGCGCCCCTGCGGAGCGCGGTCGCGCGGGCCATGTCCCTGCGGCGCGCGGTCACGTGGAGCGCGCTCTTGCGACGGGCGCCCCTGCGGCGCGCGGTCGCGTGGGCCATGCCCCTGCGGCGCGCGGTCCTGAAGAGGGCGCCCCCGCGGCGCGTTCCGGGCGCCGTCGCTCTCGTGACGCTGCGAGGGCCTGATTTCGCTCGATGTGGTTTCGGATTGCGCTTTGCGCTCCTCGCTCCTGGCCCGATACGCCCGGCCCTTCCCCTCCTCCGAATCGTCGACGCGGTAGACGCGCGGCGCTCTTCCGCTCTTCCGCTCTTCCGTCGAGCGGTCGTCGGACTGATGCATCGGCCTCGGTCGGTCTTGGCCGCGCTGAAACGAGGCTTCGCGCATCGGGCGATCCCGATTGGGGCGGCGCGCCACGGCTTCGATGCGCGAGGCTTTGGCCGCTATCCGCTCTTCCTCGGCCGCCGCGGCGGCGGCGAAGAAGTCGTCCGTGCTGGGCTCGAGCAGCAGGCCCGATTCGAGCACCTTGCAGCGAAACACGAAGCCCCCCCGCACGGCGATCTTGGAAGCCCGGGCGAGCTCCACGCCGTCGGCGAGGACCACGCTGACGCCCTTCGCGCCCGCCCGGCCCGTTCTCCCCGCGCGGTGCGTGTAGATCGTATATTCTTCCGGCAGGTCGAGGCTGACTATATGGCTCACCGCGGCTATGTCCAGGCCGCGGGCACCGAGATCGCTCGTCACGAGGTAGCGGATCTCGCCCTTCGCGAAACGCTCCAGGGCGACTCTTCGAGCTTCCTTTTCCATGGAGGCGTGGATCGAGCCGACGGGAAGCCCGTAGGCGGCGAGGCGCTCGGCCGAGCCGGGGACTCTGGCGGCCTGGGAGATGAACACGAGGCAGCGCTCGGGATGGAGGGCCGCCTCCATGCGTCTCACGAAATCGAGGCGCTTGCGGCTGTCGCAATAGAAGCACCAGTGCTCGATGTTGCCCGCGAGGACCGGATCGCCGCGGACCGAGATCTCGGAAGGATCGTCCAGGAGCGGCCTGATCTCCCGCCTGAACCGTTCGGGCAGGGTGGCCGAGACGAAAACGCGCGAGCATTTCCGGGGGGCGGCCTTGATGAGCGCCAAGGCCAGCGCCGAAGTCTCGGGCGCCATGAGCCTGTCGGCTTCGTCGAGCACGAGATGGCCGAGTCCCCCCGTTCGCAGCCGGCCGAGCGCGATCAGGTCCGAAAGGCGCCCGAGCGTGCCGACGACGATGTCCGGGCGGTCGCGGAGCTTGGCGACCTGCTTGTCGAGCGAGGTGCCGCCGAGCACGACGGCGACTCTCAGATCGAGTCCGGCGGCCGAGGCGAGGCGGTCGGCCTCGCGTCCGATCTGGACGGCCAGTTCCTGCGTGGGGGTCGCGACGATGATGGCCGGATCCGAGGCTTTCTTGCGGCCGGCCGATGCGGAGACCTGCATCGCAGGGGCGAGGTAGGCGAAGGTCTTGCCGGTGCCTGTCTCCGATTGAACGAATGCGTCGCGGCGTTCGAGCACGAGCGGAATGGTGGCTTCCTGTACGGGAGTCGGTCCCTCGAAACCGAAGGATGCGAGGGCTCTGGCCAGCGGCTCGGAAAGTCCGAGGCGTAGAAATTCGTCCATGGCATATCATCGCATGCTCGGGCCTTCCGCCACAAGCACGGTCCTCGCGCGGCCGACAGGGGCCGCCGGCGCCTCCTTGCGGCCGCGGAGGGCAGGGCGGTCATTGAAGCGAGCCCGGACTTTCGAGTATAGTCCTGCGAAATGAACCTGGAAGCCTTCGTTCTCGGCTGCGGCGGCATGATGCCGCTCCCCCACAGGCAGCTCACGAGCGTCCTCCTGCGCAGGGAGGGAGAACTCTTCCTCTTCGACGGCGGCGAGGGTACGCAGATCTCCATCAGGAGACTCAACCTCCGCTGGAAAAAGATCACCGCCATCTTCGTGTCGCACATGCACGCCGACCATGTCACGGGTCTGCCGGGCATCCTCATGCTCTCGAGCCAGGTCGACCGCGAAGAGCCGCTGTACATCTTCGGGCCGCCCAAGATAGCCGAATATATCGAGAACAACCGCCGCGCGCTGGACATGTACATCAACTACGAGATAGTGGTCCGCGAAATAAGCGCGCCGGGGCCCGTCTGGGCCGGCGAGGGTTTCGTCATCCGCGCCTTTCCGCTGCGGCACACGAAGACCTGCTACGGCTACGCTCTCGAGGAGGAGCCGCGGCCGGGGGCCTTCCATCCCGAGCAGGCCGCCGCTCTCGGCGTGCCCCGCGGACCCCTGTGGTCGAATCTGCAGGCCGGAGAAAGCGTGCGGCTCGAGGACGGCCGCGTCATCGAGTCGGCTCAGGTGGTGGGGCCGCCTCGCTCGGGGCGCAAGTTCAGCTACGTGACCGACAGCCTCGCCTTTCCCGAGATCTCCCGGGAGGTCCAGGGCTCCGATCTGCTCATCTGCGAAGGCATGTTCGAGACCGCCCTCGCCTCCAGCGCCGTCGAGAAGAAGCACATGACCGCCGCTCAGGCGGCCAGGATCGCCTCCGACGCCGGGGGAGTCAAGACGCTGGGACTCATCCATTACAGCCCCCGCTACGCCGAACGCGATCTCAAGGTGCTGCTCGACGAGGCGCGCGAGATCTTTCCCGCCGCGGTGTTGACGCGCGACCGGATGCATTTCCCCATCGCGTACGAAGATTAGCCTCTCGGCCGCGAACCGAGCGGACGCGTAACCCGGAGCCCGGCGGCATTGTTTTACCTCGATGCAGCCTTGCTCTGCCCGGCCCGGCTGAACGCCAGAGTCGGGCAGAGCAAGCCCGCGGCATTACTTTCAACTCTGGCTGAGCCGCAGATTTGGATAGCTCCTGCGAAGTGCGTCTGCATTTCGCAGGTGCCTCGGCTCACATGGCTTTTTCGCGATGCACCGGCATTCAAGGAAAGCCTCATCTCATGGGGAGCTCTCTCGGCCCGTCTTGGGCGCGCCGGGAACTCCGCATATCGCAAGGGGGAACCGTGATAGAAGCGCGCGAACTCCGCAAGAGTTACGGCGAACGGGAGGCCGTCCACGGCGTCTCCTTCGTCGCCGAGACGGGCTCGGTGCTCGGCCTTCTGGGACCGAACGGCGCCGGGAAGACGACCATCATGAAAGTGCTCACGGGCTATCATTTTCCTAGCTCGGGCACGGCGCTGATCGACGGCATGGACGTCGTGGAAGACCCGCTCGCCGTCAAGCGGCGAGTCGGCTACCTGCCAGAGTCGGTGCCGCTCTACCAGGATCTGAGCGCGGCCGAGTATCTCGATTTCGCAGCCGACTCCCGCGGGCTCGAGGGCGCGGGCCGACGCGCCGCGATCGAGCGCTCCGTCGAGTCCTGCGGCCTCGGTCCGGTCTACCGGCGCCCGGTCGAAGAGCTGTCCAAGGGTTTCCGCCAGAGGCTCGGCCTCGCCCAAGCCATCCTCCACGATCCGCCGATACTCATCCTGGACGAGCCCACGACGGGCCTCGACCCCAATCAGATCATCGAGATCCGGGCGCTCATCCGCGAGCTCGGACGCGAGAAGACGGTCATACTCTCGACGCACATCCTCCAGGAAGTCGAGGCGGTCTGCTCCCGCGTGATCATCCTCAACGAGGGATCCATCGCCGCCCAGGGCCGGCCCGAGGAAATCGGCGAGACGCTCAAGGGCGAGGAGCGGGTGCGCCTGCGCCTCAAGGCCGCCCGCCAGGGCGACCGGCTCGACGCGCGGCGCCTCGAAGCGCTCTTCGCGCGCCTTCCCTCGCTCCGCTCGGCGGGCGAGCTCCGCGAGGATCAGCTGCACGGCGTCTTCTCCGCCGAGCTGGCCTTCTCACCCTCGTCGCAGGAGCCGGGCGAGCTGCTCTTCGATTGGGCCGTCGCCAACGAGCTCAAGCTCCTCGAGCTGGAGCGGCGCCGCCTCTCCCTCGAGGAAATTTTCGTCAAGCTCACTTCCGAAGGAGGAGCCAAATGAGCCGCGTCCTCGCCATCGCCCGGCGCGAGTTGCGAAGTTCCTTCAATTCGCCCGTGGCCTACGGCGTCATCATCAGTTTCCTGCTGTTCACGGCGGTCTCGCTCTTTTTCCTCAGCGCCTTCTTCACGATGAACCAGGCCGATCTTAGGCAGTACTTCGACCTCATGCTCAAGGCTTTCGCCTTCGTCATTCCCGCGATAACCATGCGGGCCTGGGCCGAAGAGCGGCGCACGGGCACCTACGAGCTGCTCCTGACCCTGCCCTTCACCGAGGCCGAGCTGGTGCTCGGCAAGTTCCTCGCGGCCTTCGCCCTGGCCCTGGTCGCCATCCTCCTGACCATCCCGGTGCCCCTGGCCATCTCCCTGCTCGGGTCCTTCGATCCCGGCGTGCTGGTCGCCCAGTACCTCGGCGTCATCCTCGCGGCGGGAGCGGCGGTGGCGCTCGGCCAATGGGTCTCCTCGCTGGCCAAGAACCAGATCAGCGCCTTCCTGGGGGCGGCCTTCGCCATGATCTTCCTGGTCTTCATCAACGCCCTCGCCAATTTCCTGCAGTTCGGCGGGGTCCTCGCCGCCATTCTCAATTGGCTTTCCCTCGCCTTCCATTACGAGGCCTTCTCGCGAGGAGTCGCCGACAGCCGCGACCTCGCCTACTTCATCGCGTTCGGCGTCCTGTTCCTGTACCTCTCGACCTGGAACCTGACCCGTCGGAAGTGGAGCTGATCATGGACGCAACAATCGGAAAGCGCCGCGCGCTCGCGATCCTCGCGCTAACGCTCGGCGTGCTCGTCTCGGCGGTGCTCGTGACCGACCGCTTCCACTTCCGCCTCGACCTGACGGCCGACCACGCCTATACGCTGTCCAAGGCCTCGCGCGAACTCTACAAGTCCATCCCGGAGCAAGTCCGCATAACGTATTACATCTCTCCGATTCTCGCGGCCCGGCATCCGGGCCCCCGGGCGGTCAAGGACTTCCTCGAGGAATTCGCCGCCGCCTCGCACGGCAAGATCTCGGTGGACGTCTCGAACCCCTCCACGGGCAACGGAGAGCGGGCCGCCGCCATCGAGGCCCTGGGCATCCAGCCGCAGAGGATGCAGATCGTCGACCGGAACGAGCAGCGCGTCGCGCTCGTGTACTCCGGCATCGAAATCCAGTACCTGGACAAGACCCAGGTCATTCCCTTCGTCCTGGGCACCTCCACTCTGGAATACGACCTCGTGAAGGCCATCCGCGCGGCGGTGTCCAACCACGGCGACGTCGCGGCGGTCCTCGTCGGGGATTCGGACAAGAGCCTCGGCACCGACTACCGCACGCTTTCCGACACGATGAAGCGCAACGGCTGGACGGTGCAGGAAATCCATCCCGGCGATGCCGTCCCGCCCGAAGCCTCGGTGCTCATCGTGCTCGGCGACACCGGCATGGACGACTACGCGGCCTATCGCGTCGACGACTACCTCGCGAACGGCGGCAAGGCCCTCTTCGCCGTCAAGGGAGTCAACGTCGACGCGCGGCAGAACCTCACGGCCACGCCGCTTCCCGACAATCCCTTGCTCGCGGATCTTCAGGCCTACGGCGTGAAGGTCGATCCCGACCTCGTGCTGGACCCCTCCTCGCTCACCGTCCCCTTCCAGGAGGCCTCTCCCTACGGGGGCGCGCTCATCCGCTACGTCAGGTATCCGCACTGGGTCGTCACGAGGCCCGAAAACCGCGACGCCAAGAACCCGCTCACCGCTCGGCTGGCGGGCCTCGACCTCTTCTGGCCCAGCCCGCTGGAGCTCATCCAGCGGAACGGCGTCGACGAGCAGGCTCTCGTGAAGTCGACGCCCAAGGCCTGGCTGCAGACGAAGCGCTTCGCCATCGGCCCCCAGGACGAGCCGTACTACGCCGACGAAGCCGACAGCACCACGGGACAGTATGTCCTGGCCGCCTCGCTCTCGGGCGTCCTGCCGCAGGCCTTCGCGGGCAAGAGCGTGCCGACCCGGCCGGGCGCCAACGCCCTGCCGCCCCTGCCTGCGGTCTCCCGCCCCTCGCGCATCATCGTGGTAGGCTCCTCCGATTTCGCCACCGATCTCATGACCATGACGGACTCGCAGTTCAACGCATCCTTCGTCTCGGACGCCGCAGACTGGCTGGCCTCGGGGAACCAGCTCGTCTCGATACGGACCCGCGGCACACGCGATTTGCGTCTTTCCAAAATCCAGGATCCCGACACGCGCAACGCGGTCATCAAGTTCATCTATGTGCTGAATCTCGGCATCATCCCGCTTCTGGTCCTCCTCTTCGGCCTCATGCGCTCCAGGCGCCGACGTCGCCTCGCGCGCGACATCGTGCCCGTCGCGGCGGCCCACGCCGCGGCGACGGGAGCGGCCCCGGTCCCGGGAGCCGGTTCGGGCCACCAGTCCGACGATAAAGATTCCGAAGGAGGGCGTTCATGATGCGCTACAGAAGTAAGGTGCTCGCTCTCTCCGCCGCCATCGTCGTCCTGCTCGCGATCTGGGCGCTCGGCCTCGTCTTCTCGCCCCTCAGCGTCGAGGCGCGATCCGAGATGGGCAGCCTGCTGAGGGGCAAGGTCGACGAAGCCGCCTCGGTGGAACTCGGCGGCGCCGGGAGCGTATCCCTCGCCAAGAAAAGCGATTCGTGGTTTTTCGTCGACGCATCCAGCCGCTTCCCCGCCCAGTCGAAGCGCGTCGAGGACTTTCTCAAGGCCCTGTCTGACGTGAAGAGCTTGAAGCCGCTCGCCCATTCCAAATCCTCCTGGGCGGGCCTCGGGCTCGACGAGGGCAAGGCCAAGTCCATCCTCGTCAAGGACGCTTCGGGCCGAACCATGGCCGATCTGCGAGTCGGCGGCTACGGGCCCACCGGCTCGGACATCTACATCAGGAGAATCGGGTCGGACGAATCCTACGCGGTCGACTCTGCCTTCGCGGCCTACCTCGACTACGGGCGCGGCGGCTGGCTCGACCTCCGCGTCATGCCCCAGCTGCCCGAGTCCGATGTCCAGTCGATCTCCGTCAACGCCGATCTTGCGCTCGACGGGCCGCATATGCCCCATCTCAAGCTCAATTACCGGCTGACCAGGGCTGGACAGGGCTGGACCGGCATCCCCGGAGGAGTGGAAGCGTCGAGCGCCGACACCATGGTCCGATCCGTCATCGCGATCGAGGCGGCGGACTATGTCGCCGCGCCGCCCGCCGACGCCTTCGAGCCCGTCACCGCGCGGGTGGAACTCAACCTCGGCGCGGGAGGCTCGAAGGTGCTCGAGGTCGGGCGGCCGATCGTCGTGCCTGCGCCCGCCAAGAGCGCGAGCCCATCGAGCCCCGCCGGCGCGGCGCCGGAAAATCGCTTCTACGCCCGCCTGGCCGGATCGCCGTACATCTTCGCGATGTCGGCCTACAGCCTGAGAGCCGCGCTCAAGACCCCGGCGCAGCTTCTGCCGAAAAAGTGATCGTCGCAGCTTGAAGTGAACGAAGAAGGCGGCGTTCGGGAAGATCCCGGACGCCGCCTTCGCTTTTATGCGAGGGGGGCTTAGGCGCAGCCCTTCGACGACAAGTAGAGACGGTACTTCTCCGGATCGGGCCGGAAGGCGACTATGCGCGAACCGCCTTCCGTCTTCGCCTTGTCGAGGGCGGCCGTCGCTTCTCCCAGCATCCGGACCGAATCCACGAGGCGGCCGGTCCTGGAGGAAAGCCCCATCGTGACCGAAGGAGCTTCGATCCCTTCGATGTGGGCGTCGAGTTTCTTGAGGAACTCCTCGGCCATCCGCAGGGCGTGCTCGGCGTCGATGTTGGGCAAGATGACGGAGAAACCGGCCTCGCCCCGCTCGAAGGCCAGATCCCGGAAGGTGAAAAACTCGGCTAGCGCGTCCGCTATCGCCTTGTAGTGCGGTGAAACCTCGCCATGAAGATCCCCGCAGCGGATGAGCAGCAGGCTGAGATCCTGCTCGAAGGAGGCCGAGCGCTGGAGTTCGGCATCGAGCCGCGACTCGAGGTAGCTCTCCCAGCCGAGAGAGGATCGCGGCGAGAACAGCCCGTTCGGCTTCTCTTCAGCCTTGTCCTCGCTGGAGGATGCGATGTCGGGGATGTCGAATTCCTCTTTCGGCGAAGAAGCGTAGCCGGAAGCTTCGCGGGCAGGACCGCTCTCCCCGAGGCCCTCCGCTTCCGGGTCGCCCAGGCCCATCACGGTTTCGCCCGCGGCGTCGCCCTCGGCGGCAGCGGCTGCCATGCGGCTCGACAGGCTCTCGTCCAGGTCCTCGACGTCGAGGCTCCGGGTCGAGGCCAAAGCCGCCGCGACGGCAATGGCGACCGCGGCCAAGGCGATGTAGATGGCCAGGGCGAGAAGCGCGTCCCTGAAGGCGAGGAACACGGTACCCTGATCCACCGTCCGGTAGAGGGCGTCTACGGCGAGCATGCCGCTGGGATCCCCCGGCAAGGGCGCCGAAAGCAGCACCGAGGAGAGGGGAGAGTAGGCGACCTGGGGGCTGGGAAGGACATTTTCCTTCGCGGGAAGATAGGGCGAGTAGGCCGGAATCCTCCAGCGCAGCCCGGCGCCCCGCTCGTAGACCGCGGCGAGCAGGAGATCGGGGCTCGCGCGATATTGGGCCATCAGGCGCGCCCGAAGAACGGGGTCGCCGAGGTCGGAGGCGGTGCGGACACGGGAAAGCGAGTACCTGAGCGTCTCGAAATCGACCGCGGCGACCTTGCGCCCCGCCGCACCGGCCTCGTAGACACGATAGGCGACCGATAGGGCGGAGAGAAGAGCTACAGCGATGCTTGTTGCCGCGAGCACGGCGAGAAATCGTCTATTCATGGCGACTCCCCCATAGTATACTGATATCGGCAGTTTCGCCAGGTCGTTCGCGAATTTTCGTCCAATCGCCGGAACATCGCGAAGGAGGACGGCATGGTAGTGCGTAAAATGGCGCTTCCCGCGGGCTGGTATCCTCGCCACCGATCGGAAGTCGAAGACTCGGTCGCCTCGTGGCGGGCCTTCTCCTCCTCGGTCGCGGGAACACCCTCGGCCCTGGCCGCAGTCGCGCCCCACGCCGGCTGGGTCTTCTCCGGCCGTTTCGCCTCGCGAGCCGTCCAATCCCTGGCCGAGGCCGATACGGTCGCCGTCATCGGAGGCCATCTTCCCGCCTTCGCCTCTCCCCTGGCCGCGTACGAAGACGGCTTCGATACCCCGCTGGGCCCGATCGAGGCGGATCCGGAACTCCTCGGCGCCCTCGCCGACGCATTCGGCGAACGCTTCGGCGGCGTCGTGGGCAAGGACGAGGATCGCGACAACACCGTGGAAGTCCAGCTCCCCCTCGTCAGGCTCCGCTTTCCCGCGGCGCGGCTCCTGTGGCTGCGCGCTCCCAACGGGCCGGCCGCCATCGAACTCGGCGCCGCCCTCGCGGCCGCGGCGGCCTCGACCGGACGCCGGCTTGTCTGTCTGGGCTCCACCGATCTCACCCATTACGGCCCCTCCTACGGCTTTTCCCCGAAGGGCCGCGGGCCCGCCGCCGAGGACTGGGTCCGCGGAGTCAACGACCGCCGCTTCATCGAAGCCCTGCTGGCCTTGGATCCGGCGGAAGCCCTGCGCCGCGGCGAAACGGACGGCTCGGCCTGTTCCTCGGGCGCGGCCGCCGCGGCTCTCTCCTTCGCCCTTTCCGCCGGAGCCTCGCGCGCCGAGCTGCTCGGCTACGGCACGAGCCTCGAAACGCGGCGCGACGAGTCCTTCGTCGGCTATGCGGCTCTCGCCTTTTACTGACGGAATTTCGACTCGCGTCCGGATATCGGCGCTATACTTAAACTGAAAGCACGGAGGCACATAATGTCCATGTTCGAGATCCTCTCCTATTTTCTCGGTTTCGTCATCGTCATCTTCTTCTTCTCCGGCATCCGGATCGTCCGCCCGACGCATCGCGGTCTCATGGAGCTCCTGGGCCGCTATCACGGTTTCGCGCAACCCGGCTTCCATTGGGTCTTCCCCGTCATCACCAAGATGTATCAGATCAACACCACCGAGCAGATGGTCAACGCCGAGCCGCAGGAGATCATCACCAACGACAATCTCAACGCCCGGGTCGACGCCCAGGTCTACTTCCGCGTCAAGGCCGACGAAGACTCGGTCAAGGCCTCGCAGTACAACGTCAACAACTACCAGTACCAGATCGTCAACCTGGCCCGCACCACATTGCGCAACATCATCGGCACCATGACCCTCAAGAGCGCCAACAGCGAGCGCTCGCGCATCAACTCCGAGCTGCTCCGGACGCTGTTGCAGGAGACCAGCACCTGGGGCATAGCCGTCGTCCGCACCGAACTCAAGGAAATCGATCCACCCAAGGACGTCCAGGAGACCATGAACAAGGTCGTCAAGGCCGAAAACGAGAAGATCGCCGCGATCGACTTCGCCACCGCCACCGAGACCATGGCCGACGGCCAGAAGCGCGCCGAGATCAAGAAGGCCGAGGGCATCCGCCAGGCCGAGATCCTCAAGGCCGAAGGCGAGTCGCAGGCCATCAAGCTCGTCAACGAGGCGGCCAATCTGTACTTCGTCGGCAACGCCCAGCTCCTGAAGCGCCTCCAGACCGTCGAAGAGTCCCTCAAGAACAACTCGAAGATCGTGCTGCCGACCTCGGGCGAGCTCGTGAATGTCATAGGCGAGATGGCGGGCGTTCTTCCGATCAAAGAGCAGCGCAAATAGCCGAAGCCGAGCGTCGGCTCTTCGAACGGGTTTCGAGGAGCCGACACCTAGGCTGCCTCAAGGAAGCTCGCTCGCCCTGGACCGCGGCTAGTAGGTGCTCCCGTCCATCTTTTCGAAGGCTGCCCGCACCTTGGCGAGCCGATCCAGCTGGGTCGCTATGATGTCGGCGTAGTCCAGCTCCCCCGATTGGATGCGCGCGGCTTCGTCGATCCAGTACTCGGCGCCGTCTACGAGGACATAGGGGGTCTGCATGGCCTTGGCCGCGAGCGACTTGGCCTCGCCCCAGTACGCCAGCGCGGTGCGGTAGGCTGATTCGGCTATCTTGAGGCTGTCGAGGTTTTCCTGCTTCCACGGCGCGTTGTAGAAGTACGCCTTCCGCTTGTCGAACTTCGAACCCAGGATGAGATGCTGCTGGATGAGCATGAGATCGATGTGCATGTCGAGCAGGTACCGGTACCGTTCCCACTGCTGAGGATTCGTGATGACGGCCAGGGCGTACAGGGGATTGCAGAAATCGGCCTTCTTGGCGAGTTCGAGCCAGTAGATGTTCTCTATCGAGTCGTCGGGCGATTGTATGTAATGGGTATGGAAGAGCTGGTAGTATTGCTCCTTGTAGTAGACGGGGTAGGCCGACAGGGATGCCGCCGCCAGAGCGAAGATGGCCGCCACGAGAAACTTGCGCATGCTACGCAGAATATCGGCACTTCGGCCCGCCTGATAAGCACGGGACGTCCCTCCCGTCCCCGCGCTCTTCGGCCGCGGCGGAGCTCCTTGACCCCGCAGCCGCGGAAGTCTACATTGTGCCGCATGGTCAAGGCCGTATTCCCCGGTTCCTTCGATCCGCCCAGCTACGGACACCTCAACATAATCGAGCGGGTGCAGGGTATCTTCGAGGAGATACTCGTCGTCGTGGCGGTCAACCGTCAGAAGAGCGGCTTCTTCTCCCCCGAGGAGCGCCGAGACCTCCTCGTCGAGCTCCTGAAGCCCTATCCGACGGTCTCGGTCCATCTCTGCGATCGCCTGATAGTCGAGTTCGCCCGGGAAAACGGCTGCAAGGTCCTCGTCCGCGGCGTGAGGAACGTGACGGATTTTTCCTACGAGTTCGACCTGTCCATCCTGAACAAGGGCCTCGATCCGGGCATCGAGACCATGTTCGTAGCCACCGATCCCCGCTTTTTCGTCCTCAGGTCGAGTTCCATCAAGGAGCTGGCGTCCTTCGGCGGCAATCTTTCGGCCATGGTGCCGCCCAGCGTGGCTCGGGCCATCGCGGCGAAGGTCGAAACCTCGGCCTGACTCATCGCGCGGAATTTCGTTTCGGCATTCGGCCGGCCAGGTCCGAGGTTTGCATCTCGGACTTGACAATTTCGGAACCTTTGTGTAGGGTTCCTCGGCATACGTTCAGGAATATCTTTTTGAATGAGGTTTGAGAATGGCTGTACCCAAGTTTAAGACTTCGAAAGCCAGAACTCGAAGGCGAAGGTCGATCAATATGAAGTTGACCGCTCCAGCCATCGTAACCTGTGGGAACTGCGGCAATCACGTGCTTTTGCACCGTATTTGCCCCAAGTGCGGCTTCTACCGCGGGCGCCAGATCATTTCGCCCGAATCAAAGGCATAAGAGGAGAACGAGATGGACGATCTGTTCAATAAGGTCAAGAAGATCATCGCCGAGAAGCTCGAAGTCGAGGAAGACAAGATCACTCTCGAGGCGAGCTTCCGTCAGGACCTCGGAGCGGATAGCCTCGATACCTACGAACTGGTCTACGGTATCGAGGAAGAGATGGGCATCACCATCCCCGACGAGAAGGCGAACGAGTTCGAGACCGTCAAGGATGCCTACGAGTACATCAAGTCTCAGGTAAAGTGATTTAGCCGGGCGTTCGGAGCGGAGGCTTTGTTCTTTTCGGGCAAGGATTCTTTATCGCGCCAGCGCAAGGTAGAATTGGCGGCCTTCCAAAAGGCCGCCAATTTCCGTTTCAAGAGCCTCGAACTCCTCAATTTATCGCTCACCCACCGATCCTGCGGCAACGAAGACCCTCACCACGTACAGAACAACGAACGACTCGAGTTTCTGGGCGACGCCGTCCTCGGCGTCGTGGCCGCTTCCTGCCTCTACAGCCTCCTGCCGGACAAGTCCGAGGGCGAGCTCGCCCGGGTAAAGAGCTACGTCGTCTCCGAAGAGGTGCTGTCGGAACAGGCGAAAGCCCTCGGCATCGATGCCTGCATACTCCTCGGCAAGGGTGAGGAGCAGTCGGGCGGCCGCGAAAAGCGAGCGATCCTGGCCGATGCCATGGAAGCGGTCATCGGGGCCTACTATCTCGATGCCGGCTTCGACTCGGCGAGCAGATTCGTGCTGTCCCTCGTGGAGCCCGAAGTCCGCAAGGTGCTGCAGAACCGGCATCGCAAGGATTACAAGACCATCCTGCAGGAGTACGTCCAGAAGTATCGCCATGGATATCCGCTCTATACCCTGGTCAGGCGCACCGGGCCGGATCACGATCGGACCTTCTGGATCAGCTGCGCGGTCGGCTCGGAGGTCTACGGACCCGTCTCCGGCAAGAACAAGAAAGAAGCCGAGCAGAACGCCGCCAAGTCGGCGTACGACGCGATCATCGGCGCGGGAGGCCTCGAAGCCGCCCGGCTTTCCCAGGTCGAGAGCGGCTGAGCGCCGCCCCGCCTGGCCGGGGGCGTGGCAGGGCTCAGGCATGCTGTATCCGACAGCATACTAGCTCAATCCGTATTTGTCCTTGAGGCGCACGGCTATTTCCTTCAGGCGCTCGGCCTCGTTGAGCGAAGGGTCGTCGAGGACGGTCTCGAGCAGCTCCTTGAGGATCAGGCCCATGACCTTTCCCCGGGGCACGCCGAGCGAGGCCAGCTCCTCCCCGCCGATGGCGAGGTCCTTGAGACCGAAGGCGTGATCCTCCGAAAGGACGCGTTCGATGCGCTCCCGAAACGCCCCGAGGCTGCGGGGATCAGCCGGAATGCCGGTCATCCCGCTGCCGTCCGCCAGCCTGAGCGCGAAGAGCCTCTCCACCCTTTCAGTTCCGACCCTCGCCAGGAAGCGCCTCACCGCGGCGTCGCTCCAGGAATCGTCGTAGGAGAACATGTGGCAGCGCACGAGGTGGGCGGTCTCCTCGATGAGGGCGGTGGGGAAGCGGAGCCGGCGCATCAGGCGCTCCAGCTGCCGCGCCGACAATTCCTCGTGCCCGTGGAAGGTCGGCTCGCCGCCGGGAACGTCGACCTTGGCGGCCGGCTTGCCGATATCGTGGAAGAGGGCCGCCAGGCGAAGCGCTAGTTCGGGCGGCGAGGCGTCCGCGCTCTCGAGCAGGTGGTCGAGGACGTCGAAGCGGTGCATGCCCTTCTGCTCCACGCCCCTGCAGGCGGCCAGTTCCGGCAGGACTTCCCCGAGCATGAGCGAGTCCTCCATGAGCCGGATCCCGCGAGAGGGCCGGCGCGCGAGGAGGATTTTCTGGAACTCGTCGCGGACGCGCTCGGCCGACACCAGGGCGAGCCTGTCCAGCGCGCGGGGAATGGCCGCGAAGGTGGCCGCCTCGATGTCGAACTCGAGCTGCGCGGCGAATCGGACGGCCCTGAGCGGCCGCAGACCGTCCTCGCGGAACCGTTCGAGCGGATCGCCCACCGCGCGGATGAGGCGGCGCGACAGATCTGTCTGGCCGCCGTGCGGGTCGACGAGGCGCTTGGCGCGCAGGTCGAAGGCCATGGCGTTTATCGTGAAGTCGCGGCGCGAGAGGTCCTCGTCGATGGTCGAGGCGAAACTGACCCGGTCGGGATGCCTGCCGTCGGAGTAGTCCGATTCGGAGCGGAAGGTCGTGGTCTCGACGGAAAGGCCCTTGTACAGGATCGTGACGGTGCCGTGCCTCACTCCGGTCGGCACGACGCGGCGGAAAAGGCGCATCGTCTCCTCGGGCACGGCTTCGGTGGCCAGGTCGAAATCGCTCACGTCGCGGCCGAGGAGATAGTCGCGGACCGCTCCGCCGACGAGAAAGCAGCTCTTCCCCGCGCCGGCCAGGATGTCCGCTATCTCGAAAACCGCGCGGGGAGGGGAGATGCGCGGCATCTAATAGGCGCCCCTGAGCCGCTCGAGCGTTTCGCGGGGGTTCTGCACGAGCACCCGCGCGCCGCCTATCAGCTCGGCGATGCCTATCTCGCGCGGATAGCGCGGAATGATATGCAGGTGCAGATGGTCGATGCTCGCCCCGGCGGCGAGGCCCATGTTGAATCCGATGTTGTAGCCCGCCGGCTTCATTACCAGATCGAGGACGGCGAGGCAGCGGTCGACGGTGGCGTCGAGCTCGACGCGCTCCTCGGGCGAGAGCTCGCGGACATCGAGCACGTGGCGCTTGGGAAAGACGAGGAGGTGGCCGGGATTGTACGGATAGAGGTTGAGCGAGACCACGAACGCGCCTTCGTCGCTCACCACCAGGCGCTCGACCGCGGGAGAGCCCGCGGTCACCAGGCAGAGAATGCAGCCCTCGGGCCGCTCTCCCTTCAGATACGGCAATTTATCGAAATTGAATAAGTACTCCACCCCGTTCCCCTCGCAAGCCGAGTGCGGGTATACTAGCTTACAATGCGCTTCAATGCTAGCGCGGACGCCGCTCTGATCGCAGGCAAGCCCTTCTCGCTCATCCTCGTCAAGCGGGCCAGCGTTTTCGCCGCCGCTCTCTGCGGAATCGAAACGCTCTATTGGTACGTGGGCTCTTTCCAGTCTTTCCTGGACGCCACCCAGGTGATGCTCATGATGTTCCTGCGCTGGTCGGCTCTGGGACTGCTCCTGACGGCCCTTCTCGGCCTCGCCTTGTCGATCGCTTTCGCGCTGTTCCGGCGCTACCCGCTCCGGGTCGGCGGGTTCGTCGTCTACATTCTCCTCGTCCTCCTCGCCTCCGGCGCGCTCATGCTCGCCGACTCGCTCATCATTCTCCATCGGGGCCTGCCCTGATCGACGTGAAGTCCGTCCCCGCCGCGGCGGCTTGACGAGCGGAGGGCGTACTCATATCCTCCCGTCATGAGCATGGACTTGCTGGCCGCGAGAGGCGCGATCTGTCTCGCCGCCGACACCGCCTCCCTCGTCGACGACGCCGCAACCAGGCTCATGTCGGCCATCGCCGAGGCGAACGCGATCGAACCTTCCGCCCTCGTCTTCGTCCTCTTTTCCGTGACGGGCGATATCCGCTCGAAGAATCCGGCTACATCGGCCCGAAAAGCGGGCTGGAACGTCCCGCTCTTCTGCGTCAGGGAGGCGGAATTCGACGACTCTCCGCCGCTCGTCCTGCGCGCGCTCGTCGCCTTCCGCGGCGGGCCTGGGGCCGAGGCCAGGCACGTCTATCTCGACGGCGCGGAAAAGCTGCGGCCCGATCTCTTCCCCGGCGCCGCCGACTTCGCCGACACTTCGCCTTGACCCCCTTCGGCGGCTCTGGCTATACTCATTCACCGTCGCATTCGGCGCACGGCGGCTGAAACGGCACCGCAAGGCCCGTTCGACGCCCGCAGTCCAGGAGTTCCTCATGCATGTCAGGGTTCGCTACGCACCGTCGCCCACGGGCAATCAGCATATCGGCGGGGTCAGGACCGCGCTGATCAATTACCTTTTCGCGCGCGCCAACGGCGGGACCTTCGTGCTCCGCCTGGAAGATACCGACCGCAGCCGCTCCTCGGACGCCTACGTGAAGAATCTCTACGACACCTTCAAGTGGCTCGGTTTCTATTGGGACGAGGGCCCGGATGTCGGCGGCCCCTATGGCCCCTACGTGCAGTCCGAGCGCTTCGCCCTGTACAAGGAGCACGCCGAGCGGCTCGTGGCCATGGATCGCGCCTACTATTGCTTCTGCGGCGAGGAGCGCCTCTCCAAGCTGCGCGCCGTCCAGGCCGAATCCGAGACTGCCGATCAGGGCTACGACCGCCATTGCCGCTCCATCCCGGGCGCCGAGGCCGCGGCCAGGGTGGCCGCGGGCGAGAAGGCGGTCATCCGCCTCAAGATACCCCTGGAGGGCTCGACCCGCTTCACCGACACGCTCCTGGGCGAGATCGAGTGGAAGAACGAGGACATCAGTCCCGATCCGGTGCTCCTCAAGTCCGACGGCTTCCCGACCTATCATCTCGCGAACGTGATCGATGACCACTTCATGGAGATAACGCACGTCATGCGCGCCCAGGAGTGGATTCCCTCCGCCCCCCTGCACATGATCATGTACGACGCCTTCGGCTGGAAGCCGCCCGAGCTCGTCCACCTGCCCATGGTGCTCGGCCAGGACGGGCACAAGCTTTCCAAGCGCCACGGCGCCACGGCGGTCGACGAGTTCCGCAAGGGAGGCTACCTCCCCGAGGCCCTCGTCAACTACGTGTCGCATCTCGGCTGTTCCTACGAGGAGGGCCGCGAGCTCTTCCCCCTCGCCGACCTGGAGAAGCTTTTCAGGATCGAGAAGCTCAACAAGGCCCCGGCGGTCTTCGACTACCAGAAGCTCGAGTGGTACAACGGGCAGTACATCCGCATGAAGAGCGACGCCCAGCTCGCCGAGCTCGTCACCCCGTACCTTGTCGAGGCCGGCCTTCTCGGCGCCACCCAGAATTCGGCGCAGGACGCGGAGCAGCATGCGTCGGCCCAGGCCCGCGTGCTCGGCGCCATGCCGCTGGTGCGCGAGCGGCTGCACTTCCTCAGCGACGCGCCCGGCATCATGCGCTACCTCTTCGAGGAGCCGCCCGTGCCGGCGCCGGAGGAGTTCATCCCCAAGAAGCTCGACCAGGTCCGCGCCGCCGAGCTCCTGGCCGCGGCGGGCGCCCTGCTGCCGGGCAGCGATCTCGGCGATCTTCCGGCGACCGAGGCGCGCTACCGTGCCGAGGCCGAGCGCCTCGGGGCCAAGTTCGGCGATCTCATGATGCCGCTCCGCGTCGCAGTGACCGGCTCGCGGGTGAGTCCGCCGCTCTTCGAGTCGGTCCGCCTCATCGGAGTCGAGCGCGCTGTCGAGCGCGTCGAGCGCGCCTTGGCCGCGCTTCGCGCCTAAAGCCGGCCGGCAAGGGGAGGGCGGCACATGATCGAAGAACGTCGAGCGGCGGCGTACGGCCGCATCCACGCCCAGCTGCGCGAGCTCGTGTCGGAAAAGTCGCCTAGCCTCGTCGCTGGCATGGCGACGATCGCCGCCCTGCTCCACGCCAAGATGCGGCATCACTTCTGGACCGGCTTCTATTTCGTCGCATCCGACGACGAGCTCCACGTAGGCCCCTACCAGGGCTCGGTCGCCTGCCAGGTCCTCAAGGGCCGCGGCGTCTGCCTGCACTGCGCCCGGACCGGGGCGCCCGTCGTCGTGCCCGACGTCGAAGCCTTCCCGGGCCACATAGCCTGCGACTCCCGCTCCAAGAGCGAAATCGTCATCCCGCTCAGGAAGGACGGCCGCGTGGTCGCCGTCCTCGACATCGACTCGGACAGGCTCGGGCAGTTCGACGAGGACGATGTGGCCCCCCTGCGGGGAATCGTCGAGCTGCTCGTCCCGCTCGTCCCCTAGAGGCTCCTCCGCGGCC